>Ga0255091_1000135_pt1 | contig 34014 bp, 29 predicted proteins | sample Colum_Yuk_RepB_8_2_FD_188439 | JGI IMG/M metagenome (GOLD analysis project Ga0255091, IMG submission 188439) | Freshwater microbial communities from Columbia River, Oregon, United States - Colum_Yuk_RepB_8d | ecosystem: Environmental > Aquatic > Freshwater > River | place: USA: Oregon... | reverse complement strand
GTTCGATGGGGTGTTCAACCCCCACATGCGCCGGCAGGACGCGTCGATGCATGGCGAGCACGACCTTGATCATGCCGCTCACACCGGCCGCAGCCTTGGTATGGCCGAGCAGGGTCTTGACCGAGCCCAGCGCCACACTTCTAGCTGCAGCACCGCTTTCATTCAGGGTGCGGCAGATGGTCTGAGCCTCGGCGCGATCCCCCACGGCGGTGCCGGTACCGTGTGCTTCGAGCAGGCCCAGCGTGGCGGGCGAGAACCCCGCCTTGGCATAGGCGCGATGGAGTGCCCGCACCTGGCCTTCGCTGCGGGGGGCGGTCAGGCCCAGAGCCTTGCCATCGGATGAACCTGCAGCGGCCTTGATCACGCCATAAATGCGGTCGCCATCGCGCTCGGCATCGGCGAGGCGCTTCAACACCACCATGGCCACGCCCTCGGAGATGGCAATGCCATCGGCCGCCTGATCGAAGGTACGCGAACGCCCGCTGGGCGAGAGTGCTGATGTCTTGGCGAAAGCCATGAAGGCATAGGCCGACTGCGTGGTGTCGAAGCCACCGGCCAGTGCCACATTGCTGCGGCCGCTTTCCAGCTCGTTGACGGCGACACTGATGGCGGCGAGCGAGGAGGCGCAGGCGGCATCGATGGTGTAATTGATGCCGCCAAGATCCATGCGGTTGGCGACCCGCCCGGCGGCGACGTTCAGCAGCGTTCCGGCGAAAGATTCCTCCGTCCATTCCGGCAGACGATCCCACACCTGATCACTCAGGTTTTCCACAAAGCGCGGCAACTCGGCGCGCAGCGCGTACTGGGTGCCGAGATCGCCCGCGCCGCCACCCGCACCGAGCACGATGGAGGTGTTCTCACGGTCGTAGCCGCCATTGGCATAACCGGCATCTGCCAGTGCACGGCTGGCGGCTTCGAGCGTGAGGATCTGCAGCGGGTCGATGGATTTCATCGACTTGGGTGGGATACCGAAGCGCGTCGGATCGAAGCTGATCTCGTCGAGGAAACCACCCCAGCGCGAATACACCTTGTCGCGCTGCCTGGGGTTCTCGTCGAAGTAGAGCTTCCAGTCCCAGCGACTCTCCGGCACCTCGCGCAGCACGCTCACCTTGTGCAGTACGTTGCGCCAATACGAGTCGGCGTCGTCGGCCTTGGGCAGCACCACGCCGATGCCGATGATGGCAATGTCGCTGGGCTGCTGCGTGACAGTCTTTGCCGCTGGCCGATGTGACTGGAGCAGGGCTTGCGCACCGCGCGTGACGTCCAGATGCAGGGTCTCGATGCCCACCGCCGCATCACGCAGCGTGGCCACCTGCCCGATCATGTACATGCCGTCGGTTTTCTGCTGTGTGACTGGCACCTCAACCACCTTGCCATCTTCTCCGCGATTCACGCCCTTGCTGGCAATGCGCAGGCGGCCGAGGTTGAGATCTTCCAGCGCGTCACGGATTTCCTCGCTGCTTTTACCCGCTTTGAGCAGGCGGCGGCGCTCGGCGTAGAAGTCGTGTGCGAACTTTGTATCGACGCAGCGGCTCGCGTGGCCGGGGCCCGATTCGAGATTCATCGTCCGCACGCAGGCGATGGCTTCGGCCTGAAAGGTTTCGACAATGGCACCGGCGCTGACGATTTCTTTGGTAAAGAGGTAGGCCGTGCCCATCAGGCAGCCCACCTTCATGCCGCGCGCCGCGAGCGGTGCGCTCATCGCCGCGACCATGGCCGACGATCGTGCGTCGTGAATGCCGCCGGCGAACAGAACGTGCACGCTCCGCTCGACACCCTTGGGCGTGTGTTCGAGCAGCACGGCCATCATCTGCTCCCACAGTGGAAAGCTCGCCAGCGGGCCCACATGCCCGCCGCACTCACGACCCTCGAACACGAACCGGCGCGCGCCCTGTTCGAGATATAGCTTGAGCAGAGCCGGCGCCGGCGCGTGGATATAGGTGGCGATGCCGCGCTGTTCGAACTCGGCGGCCTGATCGGGACGGCCGCCAGCAATCAGCGCGAACGGCGGTTTGCACTGCCAGATCGCCTCGCATTGCTCCTGCCGCAGGGCGTGTGGCACGAATCCCAGCATGCCCACCCCCCAAGGGGCCTCGCCGACCAGGGCCTTGGTGGCCTGCAGCATGTCGAGCACCTGCGGCCCGCGGGTGAGGGCGAGGGCGAGAAAGGGCAGTGCCCCCGCCTTGGCAACCTCGGCGGCAAAAGCGGGCGAGTCGCTGACCCGCGTCATGGGCCCTTGCGCGAGCGGAAACCGGGTGCCGTGCGAGACGGCCAGCGGGCCGCCTTCATCCATGGTCGCCTGCGCCGCCGCTTGTTCGACCTGCTGGCCGAGGACCTTGCGAAAGGCCTGGATCAGCCTGGTGGCGGTTCCATAGTCACGCCCGTATTGCGCCGCCACGCCGATGGCTTGTCCGATGGGCAAGAGCTGGCTGCCATCCGGTGCCCAGCCGCACCGTGCCGCCAGTTGCGAAGCCCAGTCCTCGCGAGACCACTCGCCGGTTTCGATGCCGCGGCTGAGTTCTTCGGCGGCTTTGAGTGCCGCAGATCCTGCACGGGCGTAAGCGCGCAGCGGCTGGCCAGCGAGTTCACCGAATAGCCTGGCCTCCACGCCGTTGAGACGGGCCAGTTCTTGCTGCTGCGCGAGAGGCAGTGGCGATTCGGCGAGCAGCAGCAGGGCATCATCCAGCACCACGCCGGCCGCACCGGCTGCCTTGCAGGCGGCGGCGGTGTTCAGACCGATGCCACCTTGCACGATCACCGGACGCGAAGTCCTGGTGAGCAGTTTTTGCAGCAGGATGAAACTGGTGTCGTCGCCCACCCAGCCGCCGGCTTCATGCCCGCGGGCGATGAGGCCATCGAACGATGCCGGGATGGCTTCGAGATCCTCGGCACTGGTCACTTCAGCCAGCCAGCGCTGTGACGCCGGCTTTGCGAAGCGGTCCGCAAAGTCCTGCAGTGCCGCCACGGCACCGGCCACGATCACGGTGAGATTGCGATGCCGGGCAAGGCCAAGCAGGATGTCGGTCAGTGCAGGCTGTGCCGCGTGCAGGCGCAGCGCGGGGTGCGCGTCGCCTGGCAGGGCGTCCAGCCACTGGGCCCAGCAGCGTCGTGCCGCCGGCTCGTCGGCCCCGGTCCATTCGAAATCCAGTGCACCAACCGCACCCGCACGCCAGGCCGCGCGGGCGAGTTCCATCGACGTGCTCACACCTGGGCAGATCGCCAGGATTTCAAACGGGGTCTTGCTCATGCATCACTCCCTGACATTGCAGGCACGTCCTCCTGGACGGCCAGTGTTCCCGCGACGGCACTAACGCTTCCGGCCTTCCAGAAAAGGCACTTCCATCACTTTTTCGTGGACGATGGGCCCGTGGCCAAAAAAGCCGCCCTCGCCAAAGCACTCACCGTGATCAGCAGTGATGATGAAATGGGTGCCCACCGGCGCTTTTTCGATCAGGCTGCCCAGGATGTTGTCGACGTGTTCGACGGTCTTGATCTGCTGGATGTGCAGGTCCTGCATCTGCCTGGCATCAAAGAACTGATCCTCGGTGTGCTGGCCCAGGTCGTCATCCATACGCTTGAAAACGCCATGGACGCCGGAGATGTGCGGCAGGCTCTTGGCGTCGAGCATGTAGGGGTAGTGGGTTTCGCCGAGGTTGAGGAAGTAGAACGAGGGCTCGTCCTCATCGAAATCGATGTCCTTCACCATGCCGCCGAAATCGTTGTGGTTGGCCATCAACTGGTAGTCGTCGAAATGCCGGTTGAGGTGCGATAGCGGGTTGAGCACCGGCAGGGAAACCTTGGCGGCCGTGCGATAGCCGTTCTGCTGCAAGACGTGCGGCAGCGAGAGTTGCGGCACAAAGCTCTTGAAGGACAAGTCCGGCACGTTGAGGCGGCCAACCCACTTCGAGAACTCTTTCTTGTAGACCTCCGAGGCGAACACCCCCTGCGGGTTCTCATGCGGGGTCATGCCCATGAGATAGGTGTAGTGGGAGGGTGAGGTCCAGCTGGCATAGGAGTAGCGCTTCTCCCCCAGGCCGATCCGGTCCATGTTCGGGCGCCTGGCACGCTGGTAGCTGTCGTAGCGACAGCTATCCATGACGATGAAAACGAGGTTGTTGCTCACTGCCAACCCCGGCTGGCAGCCTCACGCTGAACGAACGGGTTGGGATTGGCATCAGGTCGGACCGAGATCGCCATGTGCGCCTTGCCGCGGGGCGACGACAAACTCCCGCCACCAGCCTTCGGAATATCTCCGATGGTTGTCATGTGATTCCCTCCTTGGAATCCAGATCATTGCTGTGCCTTCGGATGCGGGCACCGCATCCAGAGCCGCGACGGAAAACCGTCACGGTGTGCTCCGGGAATAAGCATAGGGCGTGTTTGGCACATCGTCATGCATTATTTCGGGCCCGCGGCTGAGGCCTGACGGTCAGTACGTCAGCGGCAGGTCGCCGGATATGGGTGCATGGTAAAGTGCCCTGAGAGGGGTCTAACCCCACAGACCGGCACTCGCCGCATCCACGACAACTACCCAGCGTCTACCCATGGCAACCGTCAGCACGAACGAAATGAAGTCCGGCGTCAAAGTCCTTATCGAGGGCGAGCCGTTTTCCATCATCGACAACGAATACCGCAAGCCCGGCAAGGGCCAGGCCACCAATACGCTCAAGGTGCGCAACCTCAAGAACGGTCGCGTGATCGAAAAAACCCTCAAGTCTGGCGACACCTGGGAAGTGGCGGATGTCGAGGATGTCGAGCTGCAATATCTCTACAACGACGGTGAGTTCTGGACCTTCATGGACCCCGTCAACTACGAGCAGACCATGGTGGCCAAGGCGCAGATGTCGGACGCCATCCAGTGGATCAAGGGTCAGGAGACCTGCCGCCTCACGTTGTGGAATGGCGCGCCGCTGCAGGTGATGCCGCCCAACACGGTGGAGCTGGTGATTGCTGAAACCGACCCTGGCCTGCGCGGTGATACCTCGGGCGGCGGCGGCAAGCCGGCCACGCTCGAAACCGGCGCGGTGGTACGTGTGCCCCTGTTCGTGCAGCAGGGCGAGATCATCAAGGTGGACACCCGCACCGGCGACTACCTCGGTCGCATGGGCAAGTAAGGCGTTTGCAGCTACCACACAAGCGCGTCCATCGAGACGCGCTTGTCATTTAGGGGATCGAAAAATGGCGACATCAGACGACAACCGCAAGAAGGCGCTGGAAGCGGCGCTCTCGCAGATCGAGAAGCAGTTCGGCAAGGGCGCGATCATGCGCATGGGCGTGGACGAGCGACCCGACATCGAGGTGATCTCGACCGGTTCCATTACGCTGGATGCCGCCCTCGGCATCGGCGGCGTGCCCCGCGGCCGCGTCGTTGAAATCTACGGGCCGGAATCTTCCGGCAAGACGACTTTTGCCCTGCACGTGACCGCACAGGCCCAGAAGACCGGCGGCACCTGCGCTTACATCGATGCCGAACACGCGCTCGACGTGACCTACGCCGAGAAGCTCGGCGTGCAGGTGGGCGATCTGTTGATCTCGCAGCCCGACACCGGCGAGCAGGCGCTGGAAATCGCTGACATGCTGGTGCGCAGCAACGTGATCGACCTCATCGTGATCGACTCCGTGGCGGCCCTCGTGCCCAAGAGCGAAATCGAGGGCGAGATGGGCGAGGCGAGTGTGGGCGTGCAGGCGCGCCTGATGAGCCAGGCGCTGCGCAAGCTCACCGGCAGCATCAATCGCAGCAAGACCACCATCATCTTCATCAACCAGCTGCGCATGAAGATCGGCGCGATGATGCCGGGTCAGTCGCCGGAGACGACGACGGGCGGCAACGCGCTGAAGTTCTATGCCTCGATGCGCCTCGATATCCGCCGCATCGGCGCGATCAAGAAGGGCGACGAAGTGGTGGGCAACGAGACCAAGGTGAAGGTGGTCAAGAACAAGCTCGCGCCGCCGTTCAAGCAGGTGGTCTTCGAGATCATGTACGGCGAGGGCATCAGCCGCGAGGGTGAGCTGATCGATCTCGGCGTGGAGCACAAGTTCGTCGAGAAATCGGGTGCCTGGTTTGCCTACAAGGGCGAGAAGATCGGTCAGGGCAAGGACAACTCCAAGCAGTATCTGCGCGAGCACCCGGAAGTGGCCTCCGAAATCGAGGCCTTGCTGCGGGCCAAGCTGCTGCCGCCGAGAGCGGCGAAGCCCTCGGCCTGACCTGTGCTGACCGGTGCTGCGCCGCAAAGCCGGTGACGAGCCGCAGTCGCCGGAGGCCGCAAGGCTGAAGGCGATGCGGCTTCTCGGGCGGCGCGAGCACTCCGCACGGGAGTTGAGCAGCAAGCTGCGGCAGGGTGGCGTCGAAGAAGACACCGCCACCGAGTTGGTCGAATCCCTTGCTGAAGAGGGCTGGCAGTCCGACCCGCGTTTTGCGGCGAGTCGCATCCACAACCGAATCGCCCAGGGCTATGGGCCGGTTCGAATCAGCGCCGAGTTGCGGGTGGCAGGTCTGCCGGATGTGATGATTCGGGAGGCGATGGATGCCGCCGATTGCGACTGGACGGCGCTCTGTGTGGATCTCTACCAGCGCAAGTACCGGCAGCCCCCGAAAGATCGCGCCGACCGTCAAAAGCGCTACAACCATCTCGCTGCACGCGGCTTCGCCAGTGAGCACATTCGCGCCGCGTTTCAGGGCGGTGACGACGACGCGGACGACTAACAGGCTCGCGGCACGAGCCGCTAAACTGCGCGACTCTCTTTCAAAGCCCCCAAGCCATGACCAGCAACGAACTGCGCGCCAAGTTCCTGGAGTTCTTCAAGTCCAAGAACCACGAGATTGTGGCCTCATCCAGCCTCGTGCCAGCAGGTGACGGCACGCTGCTGTTCACCAATGCCGGCATGGTGCAGTTCAAGGACGTGTTCACGGGGCAGGATTCACGCCCCTACAAGCGCGCGGCCTCCAGCCAGAAATGCGTGCGTGCCGGCGGCAAGCACAACGACCTCGAGAACGTGGGCTACACCGCGCGCCACCACACCTTCTTCGAGATGCTTGGCAACTTCAGCTTCGGTGATTACTTCAAGCAGGACGCCATCACCTGGGCCTGGGAGTTCATCACTTCGCCCGCCTGGCTTGGCATCGACAAGAGCCGCCTGCTGGTCACGGTCTACCACACGGACGACGAGGCCGCGGCCATCTGGCACACGCAGTGTGGCGTGCCGCTCGACCGCATCGTGCGTATCGGCGACAACAAGGGTGCTGCGTACGCCAGCGACAACTTCTGGGCCATGGGCGACACCGGCCCCTGCGGCCCCTGCACCGAAATCTTCTACGACCACGATCCCGACGGCAGCAAGGGCATCTACGGCGGCCCGCCCGGCAGCCCGGAAGAAGACGGCGACCGCTGGATCGAGATCTGGAACGTGGTGTTCATGCAGTTCGAGCGCACCGCCAAGGGCGAGATGCTCAAGCTGCCCGCGCCCAGCGTGGACACGGGTATGGGCCTGGAGCGCATCAGTGCGCTCATGCAGGGCAGTAACGATAACTACCAGACCGACACCTTCAAGGCGCTGATCAATGCCGTGGCGAAACTCGCGGGTCAGAAGCCCTACGAGAATCCCTCGCAGAAAGTCGTCGCCGACCATATTCGCGCGGCGAGCTTTCTCATTGCAGACGGCATCACGCCCAGCAACGAGGGCCGGGGCTATGTGCTGCGTCGCATCATGCGTCGCGCCATTCGCCATGGTTACAAGCTGGGTCTGAGCGAGGCCTTCTTCTACAAACTGGTGGCACCGCTCGCCGCCGAGATGGGCGAGGCCTTCCCGCAGCTCAAGACCCAGCAGGCGGCCATCGAGAAGACCATCCGACAGGAAGAGGACAGCTTCGCCACCACGCTAGACAAGGGCATGAAGCTGCTTGAAGACGCTATCGGCAAGCTCAAGGATGACGTGATTCCGGGCGAGGTGGTGTTCAAGCTCTACGACACCTACGGCTTCCCACTCGACCTCACGGCCGACATCGCCCGCGAACGCAACCTCAAGCTCGACGATGCTGGCTACGAGCGCGAGATGCAGGCGCAGCGCACCCGTGCGCGCGCGGCCAGCCAGTTCAAGTCGGGCGAAGCGCTGCGCTACGAAGGTGCCGCCACCCAGTTTGTTGGCTACGACGGCCTGAGCATCGAAGGCGCAAAGGTGCTGGCGCTCTACCGCGATGGTGTGGCGGTGCAATCACTCGCGGCTGGCGATGCCGGCGTGGTGGTGCTCGACAAAACGCCCTTCTATGCCGAAGGCGGCGGTCAGATTGGCGATGCGGGTTATCTCGGCGGCTTCAAGGTCGCGGATACGCAGAAGATCACCGGTGGTGCCTTCGGCCACAGTGGCAGTCTCGAAAGTGGCACGCTGAAGGTCGGCGATACCGTCACCGCGACCGTCGAGAGCAGCGTGCGCCGCGCCACCATGCGCAACCACTCGGCGACGCACTTGCTGCATGCCGCTCTGCGTCAGGTGCTCGGCACGCACGTTTCGCAGAAAGGCTCGCTGGTCAACACCGAGCGCACGCGCTTTGACTTCAGCCACGGTCAGGCGGTGACGGCTGAGGAGACCGCCGAGATCGAGCGTCTCGTCAACGCCGAAGTGCTCGCGAACCATGAAGTCAGCGCAAAGCTCATGGGCTTCGACGACGCCGTGGCCTCGGGTGCAATGGCCCTGTTCGGTGAGAAATACGGTGCGGAAGTGCGCGTGCTGAAGATGGGCGCGTTCTCTACCGAACTCTGCGGTGGCACCCACGTAACCCGCACTGGCGACATCGGCCTATTCAAGATCGTCAGCGAGGGCGGCGTCGCCGCCGGCGTGCGCCGCATCGAGGCGGTGACGGGCGAGAACGCGCTGGCGTTTGTGAGCGAGCTGCAAGGCAAGCTCAACACGGCAGCGGCGGCGCTCAAGACCTCGCCGGCCGATCTCGGCAGCAAGATCGGCGGCCTGCTGGACGCCAACAAGGCGCTCGAAAAGGAATTGGCGGCGCTCAAGAGTAAGCTGGCCGCAGGGCAGGGCGATGAACTGCTCGCCAAGGCCGCGAGCATCAAAGGCGTGAAGGTGCTGGCGGCACAGGTCGAGACCGATGCCAATGGCCTGCGCACCCTGCACGACCAGCTCAAGCAGAAGCTCGGCAGCGGCATTCTGCTGCTGGGCAGCAGCAACGAAGGCAAGGCCAGCCTCATCGCTGGCGTCACCGCCGATCTCACCGGCAAGGTGAAGGCCGGCGACCTGGTCAACTTCGTGGCCGGGCAGCTGGGTGGCAAGGGCGGCGGTCGCCCGGACATGGCACAGGCGGGTGGCACGCAGCCAGAGCATCTGCCGGCGGCCATCGCCAGCGTCGTCGCCTGGGTCGAAACCAAGCTGTCGCCGTGATGCCCACACCGGCTGGCTGACAGCGCGAAGGGTTTCAACGACACTACGCGCCCGCTGAAATCCGGCGGCTTCCATGAGCAGATAAAAGTGAGCTTGATCGTACAGAAATACGGCGGCACCTCGATGGGATCGGTGGAGCGCATCGAGCATGTGGCCAGCAAGGTGGCGAAGTTCCGCGCCGAGGGTCATCAGGTCGTGGTGGTGGTCTCGGCCATGAGCGGCGAGACGGACCGGCTGCTGAAACTGGCCAAGTCCATCAATCCGCGGGGCAATCCGCGAGAATTCGACCAGATCGCCTCCACGGGCGAGCAGGTCACCATCGGGCTCCTGGCTTTGGCGCTCGAAAAAGCCGGTGTGCCGGCACGCAGCTACACCGGGCCGCAGGTGTCCATCCGCACCGATACCGCGCACATGAAGGCGCGTATCCAGGCCATCGACACCGACAAGCTCAGGGCCGATTGCGAGGCCGGCATCACGCCGGTGGTGGCCGGCTTTCAGGGCGTTTCGCCGGACGGCTCGGTCGCCACGCTGGGGCGTGGTGGTTCCGATACCACGGGTGTGGCGCTGGCCGCGGCGCTCAAGGCGGATGAATGCCAGATCTATACCGATGTCGATGGTGTCTACACCACCGATCCGCGCGTGGAGCCGAAGGCGCGCCGGCTGAGCAAGATCACGTTCGAGGAAATGCTCGAGCTGGCGAGTCTCGGTAGCAAGGTGCTGCAAATCCGGTCGGTCGAGTTCGCCGGCAAATACAAGGTTCCGTTGCGGGTGCTATCCACCTTTGTGGATGGCCCCGGTACGCTCATCACGTTGGACGAGGAAAGCAAAGTGGAAGACCCGCTCATCTCCGGTATCGCCTTCAACCGCGACGAGGCCCAGATCACCGTCGCTGGTGTGCCCGACCGCCCCGGCATCGCGGCCGCCATCCTGGGGCCGATTGGCGATGCCAACATCGAGGTCGACATGATCGTACAGAACGTCGGCGCCGATGGCTCGACCGACTTCACCTTCACCGTCAACCGCGTGGACTATGACCGGGCCATGGAGGTGAGCAAAAAGATTGCCACCGAACTCGATGCCAAGGGCGTGCGCACTGCCACCGACATCGTCAAGGTCTCATTGGTAGGCGTGGGGATGCGCAGTCATGCCGGTATCGCCAGCCAGATGTTCAAGGCGCTGGCGGCCGAGGGCATCAACATCAAGATGATCTCAACCTCCGAGATCAAGATCAGCGTCGTCATCCAGGAGAAATACCTCGAACTCGCGGTCCGCACGCTGCACAAGTCCTTCGGCTTGGAGGCGGACGCAGCGGTCTGACCGCTCGGCTGTCGAAATCCACCTTTTGTTTCATTTCTAGGTACTCCAAACCACTGCTCGCTCGTTGGCGTAATGGTCAATGATGACCTCACACAACACATGGACTTAAGGGAGAGCAGCAATGTTGATATTGACTCGGCGTATCGGTGAAGCCCTGAAGATTGGGGACGAAGTCACCGTCACCGTTTTGGGGGTGAAGGGCAACCAAGTGCGCCTGGGTATCCATGCGCCGCGCACGGTGGCCGTGCACCGGGAGGAAATTTTCGTACGCCTGGGTGAAGAAGCGCACTTGCCGGTAGAGGCAGCGCGCCACTGAGCGGGGTGGTTTGGGGCTGGTCTGAACAATATTGCAGAAAGCCCCAAATAAACCTTTACCCGGCGCGATGGTTTCCGTAGACTTCGCGCCTCGCTGAAGGGGTAACCCTGAAGTGTTCGGATAGATGGCCGAGTGGACGAAGGCGCTCCCCTGCTAAGGGAGTATAGGGCTTTAAAACCTTATCGAGGGTTCGAATCCCTCTCTGTCCGCCACAGTTTCACGTTGTATCTGCGCCCGTAGCTCAGCTGGATAGAGCACTTGGCTACGAACCAAGGGGTCGGAGGTTCGAATCCTTCCGGGCGCACCAATCGACTGCTGTTGCAGTCGGCACATCAACCCGCCCGGTGCGGGTTTTTTTGTGCCCGTCGCATTCGCGACAACCCGTCTGCATGAAACAATCGTGCCCGGCACATCCCCTACAAAGCGAACGGATTCGATGATTTCTCTGCTGCGCCGCTGGTTTTTCTCCGGCTTGCTGGTCTGGGCTCCGCTCGGGGTCACGCTGCTGGTGATCCGATTCCTGATCAATCTCCTGGATGCCAGCCTGCTGCTCGTGCCGACGCGCCTGCAACCGCAGTGGTTCGACTATCCCGGCATCGGGGCGATTCTCACGCTGGCCATCGTGCTTGGCACGGGGGCACTCACAGCCAACCTGCTGGGCAAGAAGGCCTGGGCCGCGGCGGAACAGTGGTTGCACAGGTTGCCTTTGGTGGGCTCGGTCTATGGCAGCATGAAAAAGGTGGCCGAAACCATGCTTAGCGGCAAGGGCAATGCCTTCAAGAAGGTCGTGCTGCTGGAATATCCCCGCGCCGGCTGCTGGACCGTGGGGTTCATGACGGCAGACCCCACGCCCGGTCTCCAGGCCGCCACGGGGTCTGACGATCTGGTTGCAGTCTATGTGCCGACCACGCCCAACCCCACCTCAGGATTCCTGCTGCTGCTGCCCCGTAAGGAGGTACGCGAGTTGCCGATTTCGGTTCAGGACGGCATGCAGTACGTGATCTCGCTGGGCGTGGTGCCTCCCGGTTCGTCGGCCGGTCGCATACCGCCCACCGCGACCTGATCGCACGGCTACAATGCGCGCCCTCGACGCCTAAAACATTGCACATTCATGCTGCGTAGCCATTACTGCGGTCAGGTCACCGAAGCCCTGATCGGCGAAACCATTTCCGTCTGCGGTTGGGTGCATCGCCGCCGTGATCACGGCGGCGTCATCTTCATCGACCTGCGCGACCGCGAAGGCCTGCTGCAATGCGTGTTCGACCCCGATGCAGTCGAAGCTTTCGCGGCTGCCGACAAGCTCCGTGGTGAATATGTGGTGCAGATCACCGGCCGTTTGCGCGCCCGCCCGGTGGGCACCACCAATGCCAATCTGGCATCGGGCCAGGTGGAGTTGCTGGGCAAGGAAGTCAAACTCCTCAACAAGGCCGAAACTGCACCCTTTCACCCAGACGATGAAACAGTGGGTGAAGAGACCCGTCTCAAGTACCGCTATATCGACTTGCGCCGCCCGGCGATGCAGAAGAACCTGCGCCTGCGGCACGAGGTGGTGAAGCGCATCCGCAACTTCATGGACGCCAAGGGCTTCATCGACGTCGAGACGCCGATCCTGACACGCGCTACCCCAGAAGGCGCGCGCGATTACTTGGTGCCCTCGCGCACCCATCCCGGCCAATTCTTCGCGCTGCCTCAGTCACCACAGCTATTCAAGCAGCTGTTGATGATGAGCGGGCTCGACCGCTACTACCAGATTGCTCGCTGCTTCCGCGACGAAGACCTTCGCGCCGACCGCCAGCCAGAGTTCACCCAGCTCGACGTGGAGACATCCTTCCTCAACCAGGAAGAGATCATGGCCATCATCGAGGAGTTGGTGAAATACCTGTTCAATGACCTGCTCGGCGTTGACCTCGGCACCCTGCCGCACATGAGCTTTGAAGAAGCCATGCGCCGCTACGGCTCCGACAAGCCAGACCTGCGCAACCCTCTTGAACTACACGACGTCAAAGACCTGCTCAACGACGTCGACTTCAAGGTGTTCGCCGGCCCTGCCAACGATCCCAAGTGCCGCGTGACCGCGCTGCGCGTTCCAGGGGGTGCGTCGCTGCCGCGCAGCAAGATCGACGGCTACACCGAGTTCGTGAAAACCTACGGGGCGCGTGGTCTGGCCTACATCGTGGTCAACGAATGGAGCACCAAGGGCCGCGAGGGCCTGCAGTCGCCCATCGTCAAGAACATCCATGACCGCGGCCTCGCCGGCGTGATCGAGCGCACGGGTGCCAAAGATGGCGATCTCATCTTTTTTGGTGCCGACAAGGCCAGCGTCGTCAGCGATGCCCTGGGCGCCCTGCGCATCAAGGTTGGCAACGACTTCGGCCTCACTGCCAAGGGCTGGAAGGCGCTGTGGGTGGTGGATTGGCCGATGTTCGAGTGGGACGACCGCGACGGCGGCCGCTGGGTCTCGCCGCACCATCCCTTCACCGCGCCCAAGGTGCAGTCGGCAGACGAGGTGCGGAACGCACCCGGAACGGTCCTGTCTCAGGGTTATGACATTGTGCTCAATGGGGTTGAACTCGGTGGCGGCAGCGTGCGCATCCACAACACGGATGTTCAGCAGGCCGTGTTCGACTTGCTCGGTATCACACCCGATGAGCAACAGGAAAAGTTCGGCTTCCTCCTCGAAGCGCTCAGCTACGGTGCCCCCCCGCATGGCGGTCTGGCCATTGGTATCGACCGCATGATCATGCTGATGGCGGGTGCGGGCTCCATCCGCGAGGTCATTGCCTTCCCCAAGACGCAAACCGCGCATTGCCCCCTGACCAATGCCCCAGGGCAGGTGGATGCCAAGCAGTTGCGCGAGTTGTATGTGAAAAGCACCGTTCCAGTTACACCGGCAGTCCATTGATTATTGAGGAGTTGTTGATGATTCTTCGTTCTGCTGCGAGTGTTGTCGCCGGATTTCGTTCCCACGCCTGGTCTGCTTTGCTTCTGGGGCTCTCCTCGGCACTGGTCGCGGGCTGCAGCGGCATCGGCGAAGGTACGCTGCCGGTCAGTGCGGTGATCCAACCGTTTGGTGGTTCGGAAGGTGCGGCCACTGCCAAGGCGTACACCTGCCTCAACACCGGGCTGACCTTGTTCATCGACTTCAACAACGGCGCGCGTGGCGATTTCACCAGCCGCGCCACGTTCACGAGCTCGAATCCGGCCGTGGCCCGGGTGAGCAATCGGGATATCGCGGTACCCGAGCAGGCCAACAGCTTCTACGCCAGCGGCACCATCCTTCCGGTGGCGCCGGGCACGACGACCATCACGGCCAAGTATCTGACGTTCAGCAAGAGCATCGATATCAACGTCATGCCGGCCAGCAATTTCCGAGTTAGTCCCGCCAGCGCCAGCCTTGCCGCCAAGTCGCGGCTCGACTTTGCTGCGCTTGCCGATCTGGATGGCGTCGAAACCTCGGTGGATTCTGCCGTTGTCTGGTCCTTTGTCACACCCAACACCGCTGTAGCGACCATCGACAGCGTGGCTGGAACGGTTACCGGGGTGGCGGCTGGCACGGGGCTGGTGGCACGTGCGCGAATCCCGGGCTGCGACATGACGGCCGACGCTGCAGTGACGGTGGCCAACCTGCAGTCGCTGGCCTTGAGTCGCGAGTTCGGCGAGAACAATAAACTCATCGTGGGAACCTCCGAGCGCGTAACAGCCACCGGCACACTCGACAACGGCGCCACTCAGGATCTGTCTCTGCAGGTCACCTATACGCCGTCAGACGCCACCGCGATCTCTCTGCTGAGTGGCAGCCTGCTGAATCTGGCACTGGCGCTCAAGGCAGTCGATACCCCAGTTCAGATTACCGCCAGTTTTGCGACCTCGGATACCACCTCGGTGGTATCGCCGAGCATCGGCATTCTGCCCGTCACCGACAGCCTCAACACCATTGCCGTCACGCCGGGCACAGTCACGCTTGCCGCCGGTCGCAGCGCCCAGTTCAATGCCACGGGTAGCTATGCCAGTGGGGCGGTACAAGACATCAGCCGCCACGTGGTCTGGACCAGCAGCGACACCACCGCAGCGGCAGTGCAGTCCAGCAATTCGTTGGGCTTCAACGGCTCGGCGGGGTTGACCAACACCGCAGCCAACAGCGCGGGCAAGACGGTCACGATCACGGCAGCAGCGACCAATGCCGCGAGCCAGGCAGTCACTGCCACCTCGACACTGACCATCCAGTAGACACAGGTCTCACCGGCCTCCAGATCTCAACATCTGGGGGTTGGAGCTTGCTTGATCTACAATAGTTTGCTGTTTTACCCCCTCTTCTCAAGGGCGCTTTCGCGCCAAGGAGTGCGCCCATGTCCGCCGCTCTCAAGCTCGATCCCACGATCGACCAGTACAGCTTTCTCTCGGATGAGGAGTGCGACGCCAAAATCGTTGCGGCCAAGGCCAAGCTCGGCAGCAAGCTCGCCATCCTCGGGCATCACTACCAGCGTAACGAGGTGTTCAAGCACGCTGATTTTTCGGGCGACTCCTTGAAGCTCAGCCAGATGGCAGCCAACAGCACTGCCGAATACATCGTGTTCTGCGGCGTGCACTTCATGGCGGAAGTGGCTGACATCCTCACCTTCGGCAAGCGCACCGTGATCCTGCCGGACCTGGCTGCCGGCTGCTCGATGGCCGACATGGCCAATCTGGTGAAGGTGAACAAGTGCTGGGAGGAGCTGAAGACCGTGTTGGACGACCCGGATCAGCAAGTCACGCCCGTGACCTACATCAATTCGGCGGCTGATCTGAAAGCCTTCTGCGGTAATCACGGTGGCATCGTCTGCACCAGCAGCAACGCCAAGGCGGTGCTGGAGTGGAGTTTCGCTCGCCGTGAAAAAGTGCTGTTCTTCCCAGATCAGCACCTGGGTCGTAACACAGCCTTCATGCGTATGGGCATCCCGCTTGACCAGATGGTGACCTGGGATTTCATGAAACCCATGGGCGGTCTCACGGCCGAGCAGATCCGTGGCGCCAAGATGATTCTCTGGAAGGGCTTCTGCTCGGTGCACCAGATGTTTCACGTCAACCACATCGCCAAGTTCCGAGAGCGCACGCCCAACGGCTACGTGATCAGCCATCCCGAGAACGAGCTGGCAGTGTGCGAGAAGAGCGACTTTGTCGGCTCCACCGAATACATCCTGCGCACAGTGCGATCAAGCCAACCCGGCGCGCACTGGCTGGTGGGTACTGAACTCAACCTGGTCAACCGGCTGGCCGATGAAATGAAGCCCAAGGGCGTCACCGTCGAATTCATGTCGCCCATGGTGTGCATGTGCTCGACGATGTTCCGCACCGACCCCCAGCACCTCGCCTGGGTGCTGGATTCTCTGGTGGAGGGCAAAACCGTGAATCGCATCCGGGTGCCCGAAGAGATTGCCGCACCGTCCCGCGCCGCCCTCGACCTCATGCTCGAAGTGGTTGACTGATTTCCTCTTAACACGGCCATTGCCCCATGTTCACCAACGCCCCCAACCTCGACAAAGCCGATCCTGAAATCTTCGCTGTGGTCACGGCCGAAAATGCCCGGCAGGAAGCGCATATCGAGCTGATCGCCAGCGAGAACTACACCAGCCCGGCAGTCATGCAGGCGCAGGGCTCGCAGCTCACCAACAAATACGCCGAGGGCTACCCCGGCAAGCGTTACTACGGCGGCTGTGAACATGTCGACGTCGCTGAAACGCTGGCGATTGAGCGCCTTAAAGCGCTGTTCGACTGCGACTACGCCAACGTGCAGCCGCACTCCGGCGCGCAGGCCAATGCGGCGGTGTTTCTGGCGCTGGTGAATCCAGGCGACACGGTGATGGGCATGAACCTCGCCCAAGGCGGCCACCTCACCCACGGTCACCCCGCCAACTTCAGCGGCAAGCACTACAAGATCGTGCCCTATGGCCTCGACACCGAGACCGGCCTGATCAACTACGACGAGATGGAAAAGCTCGCCGTCGAGCACAAGCCCAAGCTGCTGATCGGCGGCTTCTCGGCCTATTCGCGCGTGAAGGACTGGAAGCGCATGCGCGAGATCGCCGACAAGGTCGGCGCGTACTTCTGGGTCGACATGGCGCACATCGCCGGCCTCGTGGCGGCGGGCGAATACCCCAGCCCGGTGCCGCACGCGCATGTGGTCACCAGCACCACCCACAAGACGCTGCGCGGCCCCAGAGGCGGCATCATCATCAGCAAGGGACAGGGCGAGGACTTCAACAAGAAGTTCCAGTCCGCCGTGTTCCCCGGCATCCAGGGCGGCCCGCTGATGCACGTCATCGCTGCCAAGGCGGTGGCGTTCAAGGAGGCGCTCGATCCCAGTTTCAAGACCTACCAGAAGCAGGTCATCGCCAACGCCCGCGCCATGGCTAAGGTGTTTCTTGATCGCGGCTACAAGGTGGTGAGCGGCGGTACGGATGATCATCTGTTCCTGCTGGACCTCGTCTCAAAGAACGTGACGGGCAAGGACGCAGAGGCCCAACTGGGTGCGGCGCACATCACTGCCAACAAGAACTCGGTGCCGAACGATCCGCGCAGCGCGTTCGTTACCTCGGGACTCCGGCTTGGCAGCCCCGCGTCGACCACCCGAGGCTTCAAGGAGCCCGAGATGGCGCAGATCGCTGGCTGGATCGCCGATGTGGTTGATGCCATGAGCGCCGGCGCGAATGTTGATGCGACGGTGGTCAAGGTGCGCGCTGAGGTGGAAGCCCTGTGTGCCCGTTTCCCCGTCTACGGCGGCAAGGCGGGCTGATGTCGATGCGCACCGTCGCGCTGTCATCCGGCATGGTTCGCCGTCATCGTTGCAGCGGCTTGCGGTGGCTGGCCCCGGCGGCGCAGTAGCTAAGGCACGTCGCCGATGCAATGCCCTTTCTGCAATTCGGCCGAGACGCGCGTCATCGACTCGCGTCTGGCTGAAGAGGGCACGCAGGTGCGGCGGCGGCGCGGCTGCGAGCAGTGCGGGGGGCGCTTCACCACTTTTGAAAAGGCGCAGTTGACGATGCCCTCAATCGTCAAGCGCAGCGGCACGCCACAGCCTTTCAGCGAGAGCAAACTCCGACGGGGTTTCGAGAGCGCCGTCTACAAGCGGCCAGTGACGGCAGAGCAAATCGACCATGCCATTGACAATATCGAGCGCAAGCTCCGGCAGACGGGTGAGCGCGAACTGCCCAGTCGCCGTGTGGGCGAATGGGTGATGGAAGAGCTGCGCGACCTAGATCATGTGGCCTACGTGCGCTTTGCCTCGATTTATCGTGCCTTCGAGGATGTCGATGCGTTCCAGCAGGAAATCCAGAAGCTCAAGGCCATGCCGAGCGCTGAACAGCGGCGCTCGCAGCTGGAACTGATCGAGCCACCCGAAACCGCCAGTGAGGTCAAGCCGGAACCCAAGCCGGCGGCCAAACCCGCGACCAAGGCCAGTGCCAAATCAGGCCCGAACGGTCTCTAGTGTCCGCACCCGCCGAACTGATGGCCCGCGCGCTGCGCCTCGCAGAAGCCGGGCGTTACACCACGCACCCGAATCCCCGGGTGGGATGCGTCATCGTCAAGGACGGTCTGATCGTCGGTGAGGGTGCGCACCTGAAGGCCGGCGAACCACATGCCGAGGTCTTTGCGCTGCGCCAAGCTGGGTCACAGGCCGCGGGCGCGGAGGTATTCGTCACCCTCGAACCCTGCAATCACTTTGGCCGTACGCCGCCCTGTGTGGATGCCCTCATCGCAGCGGGTGTTTCGCGCGTCTGGGTGGCTATGAGCGATCCCAACCCCTTGGTAGCCGGCCAGGGGCTGTCACGCCTCAATGCGGCGGGTATTGCCACGCACGTCGGGCTGCTGCAGGCTGATGCCGAGCAACTCAATCGCGGCTTCCTGTCGCGCATGCGGCGGCAGCGCCCCTGGGTCACGCTGAAGCTGGCCGCCAGTCTCGACGGCCGCACCGCGATGGCCAACGGTGAGTCACAGTGGATCACCGGCCCCGCCGCACGGGCCGACGTGCATCGTCTGCGGGCCGACGCGGGGGCCGTGCTCACGAGCAGCGAGACGGTGCTGGCGGATGACCCGGCGCTGACGGTGCGTGACTTCATCTGCGATGGGCTGCGGCAGCCCGACCGCATCGTGCTGGACAGTCGGGCGCGAGTTGGACTGGATGCCAAGGTCTGGGCGGCTGGCGTACGGCGCTTCTGGCTTTGCAAGGCAACACCGGGCGTCACCGCACCCGGCGTCGAGGTCATCGCCATTGAATCTGACGCCAGTGGCTCCATCTCGCTGCCGCAGGCAACAAGCGCCCTGGCGGCGCAGCAGGTCAATCAGGTGCTGGTCGAGTGTGGGCCGCGTCTGGCGGGCGGCTTTCTCTCCTCAGGGCTGGTGGATGAGTTGGTGATCTATCTCGCTCCGAGCCTGCTGGGCGACGCAGCACGGGGACTGGCCACCTTGCCGGGCTTGAATCAGCTGGACCAGCGCGTGCAACTGCGGTTTTCCGAAGTGCGTCAGGTCGGCACCGACTTGCGCATCACTGCCACATTGAGGGGTGTCTGAATGTTCACCGGCATCATTGAATCCCAGGGCCAAATTGCCGCCATCGAGACGGTTGGCGGCGATGCGCGCATGACGTTCACGGCCCGCAGCGGCTATCTCGAAGGCGCCAACCTCGGGGATAGCATCGCCATCAACGGCGTATGCCTGACGGCAGTGGCCTTCGTGGCAGGCGGGTTCGTGGCGGATCTCTCTGCCGAGACCTTGCAGGGCACCACCGCAGGTCAGTGGCAGGCAGGTCAGCCGGTCAACCTCGAAAAAGCGCTCACCCCGCACAAGCCGCTGGGTGGCCATATGGTCAGCGGCCATGTCGATGGCGTTGGCCATCTCATCGAGAAGCACGAGGACGCCCGTGGCTGGCGGCTGCGTTTCGAGGTGCCCAAGGCACTGGCGCGCTACATCGCCCGCAAGGGTTCGATCACCATCGACGGCATCAGCCTGACCGTCAACGAAGTCGACAAGACCCGCTTCGGCGTGATGATCGTGCCGCATACTTGGACCCACACCACGCTGGGCACGCTGAATGTGGGCAGTGCGGTGAATCTGGAAGTGGACCTGATTGCAAGATATCTGGAGCGGTTGCTCGCCGCCCGTGAGGAGTAGCGCCATGAATGCCCCCGTCAAGCCGCCCAATACCGGCATCCATACCACCCTGGAGTTGATCGCCGATCTCAAGGCTGGTCGCATGGTGATCCTGATGGATGACGAAGACCGCGAGAACGAGGGCGACCTCTTGATGTGTGCCGACGCCGTGCGACCCGAGGACATCAACTTCATGGCGCGATTCGGCCGTGGTCTGGTGTGCCTCACGCTCACGCAGGAAAAATGCCGCGCCCTCCGCCTGCCTCTGATGGTGAGCGACAACGGCAGCGGCTTTGGCACCAATTTCACCGTCAGTATCGAAGCGGCGCAGGGCGTGACCACGGGGATCTCGGCGCAGGATCGCGCGCACACCGTTCGCACCGCCGTGAAAAACGACGCCAAGCCGGAGGACGTGGTTCAGCCCGGGCATATCTTCCCCCTGATGGCCCAGCCCGGCGGCGTGCTCACCCGCGCCGGCCACACCGAGGCGGGATGCGATCTGGCCCGCATGGCGGGGCGCATCCCGGCGGCGGTGATCTGCGAGATCCTCAAGGACGACGGCACCATGGCGCGCCGGCCTGACCTGGAAGTATTTGCCCGGGAACACGATCTCAAGATCGGCACCATCGCCGATCTCATCCGCTACCGGCTCGAAAACGAGCATTCGGTCGAGCGCATCGCCGAGACCCACGTGCAGACGGAGTTCGGCGAGTTCCGCCTGGTGACCTACCAGGACACCGTCGACAACACTGTGCATCTGGCGATGGTGAAAGGCACGATCGACGGTCGCAAGCCGACGCTGGTGCGCGTCCATATCCGCAACATGCTGCAGGATGTGCTCGGCGTGCGGCATGGTGATTTCAGCTGGCCGGTGCGACGGGCACTGGAGCGCATCTCGCAGGAGGGGCAGGGTGTGGTGGTGCTGCTACGCAAGCCGGAATCCACGCGCGAACTGGTGCAGCAGATCGTCGGCTTGAACAAGCCCGACGAAGGCCATGAGGTCACCGGGCCAGTGCTGCGCACTTATGGCCTTGGCGCGCAGATTCTCAGCGACCTGGGTGTGCGCAAGATGCGCGTCCTGTCTGCACCCAAGAAGATGCACGGCCTGTCCGGGTTCGGCATCGAAGTCGTCGAATACGTGCCCTGCGACTAAGCCCTTCGTGAGTCTTGGGGCCGGGCCACGGGGCGTAAAATCGCGCCCCGCCGCAGAGCTTCATGACTCACGCCACACTCATCCCGCCACATCAAAAAATGAAATCTGGCTACGCCGCCCCCAAAAAGCCGTCCAAGAAAGAGTTCAAGGATACCCGCATCGCCCTGCTCGCCACCCGCTGGAATGTCGAGGTGGTCGAGGCACTGCTGGCTGGCGCTGCCGCCTGCCTCAAGGACTGGGGGGTGCCGGATGAGAACATCGAGGTGCTCTATGCCCCGGGTGCCTACGAACTGCCGCTGGCGGCATCGGCCATTCTGGCGTCCGGCCGCTTCGACGGCGTGGTGGCCTTGGGCGCGGTGATCCGCGGCGATACGCCGCACTTCGATTTCGTGGCTGGTGAATGCGCCCGTGGCCTGATGGATGTGCAACTCGCGATCTGCCGCCCGGTCGGCTTCGGGGTGCTCACCGTCAACACCCCGGAGCAGGCCTTTGAGCGCTGTGCTCCGGGCAAGACCAACAAGGGCTACGAGTGCGCCGCCGCCGTGCTCGAAATGCTGCGCCTCACGCGCCACGTCATCGGCGCGCCGACTGCGGAAGGCGCATGAGCGATAGCCCCATCAGTCATTCGCCGCGCGCGCTCGCCCGTCGCGTCACCGCCCAGGCGCTCTATCAGTGGCTGATCAACACCACGCCGACGGAAGCGCTGCTGAAGCAGTTCCGTGAGCAGGACGACGGTCTCGGTCGCGCCGACCCCGTGTACTTCGACGCCCTGCTCAATGGCGTGATCGAAAACGCCCACGCCCTCACCATGGCGCTGGTACCGCATCTGGACCGCCCCATCACCCAGCTCGACCCGGTCGAGCATGCGGTGCTGTTGCTGGGGGCATATGAGCTGCTGCACGAACCCTCCGTGCCCTGGCGCGTCATCGTCAACGAGTGTGTCAACCTCACCAAGCTGTTTGGGTCGGAAGAGGGCTTCAAGTACGTGAATGGCGTGCTCGACAAGATGGGGCGCAAGGTGCGGCCCTCGGAACTCGCTGGCTAGGCGTGGATGAGTTTCAGCTGATCCGCCACTACTTTGCCGGCCTCACTGCCGGCAGCGAAGGCGTGGTTCTGGGCATCGGTGACGACGCCGCGCTGCTGACCGTACCGTCGGGCCAGGAACTGGTGGTCACGAGCGATACGCTCGTGGCTGGCCGCCACTTCCCCCTCGCCACGCGCCCTTTCGACATCGGTTGGAAAGCGCTCGCCGTGAATCTCTCCGACCTCGCGGCCATGGGGGCGGTGCCGCGCTGGTTCACGCTGGCGCTCACGCTGCCAGCGCCCGACGCCAACTGGCTGGCCGGGTTCTCCGAGGGTCTGAAGGCGCTTGCCGATCTGCACGGCGTGGCGCTGGTAGGCGGCGACACCACGCGCGGGCCGCTCGCCATCACCATCACGGCCATGGGCCTGGTGGCCCAGGGTGCCGCCCTGCGCCGCGAGGGCGCGATGGCAGGGGATCTGATTTGTGTGACCGGTACGCTGGGCGATGCCGCGTTGGCGCTGCGCCAACTCGGCGATGACCTCGCCGACCCCAGCCTGCGCCGAAGACTCGACCGGCCGACACCACGCGTCGAAGCCGGGCAGAGGCTGGCTGCATGGGGTATGGCAGCCATCGACCTCTCCGATGGCTTGGCAGGCGATCTCAACCACATCCTCGTCGCCAACCAGGTCGGAGCCGAGCTGGATGCGGAGCAGTTGCCGCAGTCACCCGCATTCGCGCGTGCGGCGCCGGCTGATGCGCTGCAGCTGCAATTGCAGGGCGGCGACGATTACGAGCTGTGTGTCTGCCTTCGCGGCGGCGATTTTCTGGCCGCCCAGCCCATGCTCGCAGCGATCGGTGTGCCGCTGACGCGTATCGGCGTCATCACCGCTGCGCCCGGTTTGTACCTGCGGCAGGGTGGGGTACCTCAGCGGATTGAGCCCCGCGGCTACCAGCACTTCGAGGTCGCATGAAACAGGCAACGATTGGCGTGTTCGACTCTGGCCTCGGTGGGCTATCCGTGTTGAAGGAACTCGTCGCCGCACTGCCTTCCGCACGGTTCATCTACGTCAGCGACGCCGGTCACTGCCCCTACGGCGGCAAGCGCGCGAGCGAGATCACGGATCGCGCCGAGGTGATCACCGATTTTCTGCTTGCACAGGGCGCGAAGTTGATCGTGGTGGCCTGCAACACCGCGACCATCGCCGCCATCGAATCACTGCGGGCAAGCTATGCCGTGTCTTTCGTCGGCATGGAGCCTGCCGTCAAGCCGGCCGCAGCACTGACCCAGTCTGGCGTGGTGGGCGTATTGGCCACAGGGGCGGCTCTGGCCGGCGAAAAGTTGCACAAGCTCATCGAGCGCCACGCTGCCGGCGTGCGGGTGCTGACCCAGCCTTGTCCGGGACTGGTCGAGCGGGTGGAGGCTGGCCTTGTCGATTCGCCCGAAACCCGGGTGCTGGTGCGCCGCTACACCGAGCCTTTACTGGCCGAGGGCGCCGACGTGCTGGTGCTGGGCTGCACGCACTACCCCTTTTTGCGGGCCGTGATCCAGCAAGAGGTGGGTTCAAGGATCACTCTGCTCGATACCGGCGCTGCGGTGGCGCGGCGCACCCAGGCGGTATGGGCGGCCGAACAGCCCGCAGCAACCGGGCCCGGCAGCTTGCAACTGTTCACCACCGGTGACCCGGCTGCGGTGGCAGCCGTGGCAACTCAGCTGTGGGGCTCGCCACTTGCCGTGGAGCGGATGCGCTGATGCGCGACTACACGCCGCCGCCGGTCGAGGCCAAGATCATTCTGAAGTCGCCCTTGCATTTCATCGCCTTCGGCTTTGGCACCGGCCTGTCACCTCAGGGGCCAGGCACCGTGGGCACGCTGGCGGGTTTGCCGTTCTGGTTTCTGCTGAACCACTTGCAATGGCCGCTGTATCTCCTGGCGTGTGCGGGATTATTCGCATTCGGCTGCTGGGTCTGCGGCGAATCTGCCCGGCGCTTGGGGGTGCACGACCACGGCGGCATCGTCTTCGACGAAATCGTTGGCTTTTTGGTCGCTTGCACGCCATTGCTGCTGTTGGATCTTGGCTGTTGGTGGCTGCTCGCTGCCTTTGCGCTCTTCCGCGTCTTCGACATCCTCAAACCCTGGCCGATCAGGGTGGTCGATGCGAAGGTGCATGGCGGCTTCGGCATCATGGTCGATGACTTGATCGCGGGTATTTTTGCCGGCGCAGGGCTGCTCGCACTGCGCCAGGTTCTGGCATTTCTGTAAGCCATATTGTTCTGGCCCGCTGTTGTCGGCATGGGGCACACTGGTGCCGCTCGTCCCCGCGGGGCATCGGGCAGAAAATTGAAATAGAACAATCAGTAGGAGCCGACATGTCGAAAACCGTCCGCATCGGATGCGCCTCTGCCTTCTGGGGTGATACCAACACTGCAGCGGCTCAGTTGGTGCTGAAAGGAAACATTCATTACCTCGTCTTCGACTATCTGGCCGAGGTGACGATGTCCATCCTGGCCGCCAAGCGGATGCGGGATGCCAACGATGGCTACGCCACCGATTTCGTCGAGCATGTGATGGCGCCGCTGCTGCCGGAGTTGAAGGCGCGCGGCATCAAGGTGGTGGCGAATGCCGGTGGCGTGAATCCGCTGGCCTGCAAGACGGCGCTGGAAGCAGCCTGCGCCAAGGCCGGCGTGCAGATGACAGTGGGCGTGGTGTTGGGCGACGACCTGCTGCCGCGTCGCAAGGAGTTTGGGGATCTCGCTGCGCTGGACGAGTTTTCCGGTGCCGGTGCGCCCGGCAAGCCCATGCCCGCGACCTTGGTCTCGATGAACGCCTATCTAGGTGCCATCCCGATTGCAAAGGCGCTGGACGCCGGTGCCGATATCGTGATCACCGGTCGCTGCGTGGACTCTGCCGTCACCCTCGGCCCGCTCATGCATGAGTTCGGTTGGGGCGAAGCCGACTACGACTTGCTGGCCGCCGGCAGCCTGGCCGGGCACATCATCGAATGCGGCGCGCAATGCACCGGCGGTAATTTCACGGACTGGGAGTTGGTGAAAGACGGCTACGCGGACATGGGTTTTCCAGTGGTTGACTGCGCCGCCGACGGCAGCTTCACCGTCACCAAGCCGGAAGACACCGGCGGTCTCGTGAGCGTGCACACCGTGCTGGAGCAGATGCTCTACGAGATTGGCGATCCCCGCGCCTATCTGCTGCCGGATGTGGCTTGCGATTTCACCAGTGTGAAACTCGAACAGACGGGTGTGGATGAGGTACGCGTCAGCGGTTGTCGCGGCTCAGCCCCAACCGCGCACTACAAGCTCAGCGCGACGGCACCAGCGGGAATGCGCTGCTGTGCGATCTTCATGATCGGTGGCATCGATGCAGCCAAAAAGGGCAGGGCGAGCGCCACCGCCATTGTGGAAAAGGTGCGGCGGCAGTTGCTGGAGCAGAAGTTGGGCGACTTCACGGGTATCGATATCCACTGCCTCGGTGCGGAGGAGAGTTATGGCCCGCACGCCCGTCCCGCAGCGGCAGCCACCCGGGAGGTGCTGGTGAAGATCGTCGCCCAGCATCCCAATCCCAAGGCACTGAGGATCTTCGGTCGTGAGATCGCCCAGGCTGCTACGGGGATGGCGCCCGGATTCACCGGGTATTTCTCGGCCGGGCGGCCCGAGGCAAACATGATTCCGCGCCTGTTCTCGACGTTGGTCCCCAAAACAGCGGTAGGGATCGAGGTGGCTGTAGGCGAGCAGCGCTTCGCCGTGGCGGTGCCGACCCAGGGCGGCTTCTTGCCACCGCCCGTGACGACGGAGCCCGCGCCGACGCCAGACCTGAGCGATGGCCTCACCGTACCGCTGATTCAACTGGCGCTGGCGCGCAGCGGCGACAAGGGCGACCACGCCAACATCGGCGTGATTGCACGCAAGACCGAATACTTGCCGTATATCCGTGCAGCCCTGACGCCGGAAGCCGTGCGGGAATACTTCGCGCATGTGCTGGAAGGTGGTCAGGCGGGCAGGGTCGAGCGATGGGAGCTGCCGGGCACGATGAGCCTCAACTTTCTGCTGCATCACGCACTGGGCGGCGGTGGTGCCGGCAGTCTGCGAACCGATCCGCAGGGAAAATACTTCGGGCAGATGCTGCTCGATTACCCGGTTGCAATCCCCCGCGGCCTGCTCGCAAATTAAACGCACTGCGCATGGCGACGCACACATCGTCCACAATGGTTGTCGCCCTCACTCAAGCTCGTTTCTGACCCATGGAAGACCTGCAACATCTGCTCGAGAACAATCGTCGCTGGGCGGCCAAGGCCGTCGAAGCCGACCCAGAGTTTTTCCGCCGGCTCGAAGGCCAGCAAGCGCCGGATTACCTCTGGATCGGCTGCTCCGATTCCCGCGTGCCGGCCAACGAGATCGTTGACCTTGCCCCGGGTGAGTTGTTCGTGCACCGCAACGTCGCCAATGTGGTCAGCCACGCCGACGCCAACTGCCAGTCGGTGATCCAGTTTGCGGTCGATGTGCTCAAGGTCGAGCACATCATGGTGGTGGGTCACTATGGCTGCGGCGGTGTCAAGATGGGGCTGGAATGCACCTCGGTCGGTGGCATCGCCGACTATTGGCTGGGGCATGTGCGGGAGGTGGCCTGCCGCCACCAGTCGCTGCTGGACCTCGAATCCTCCGACATCGCCAAAAGCACCTTGCTAGTGGAACTGAACGTGATGGAGCAGGCGATCAACGTCTGTTCGTCCCCCACGGTGCTGGCGGCCTGGGCGCGCGGCCAGCCGCTCACCGTCCACGGTTGGGTTTACAGCCTGCGCGATGGCTTGGTCAGGCATCTCGATTTCGATGTGAGCGGGCCGGAGAACGTGATGGTGCTGCGCGAGCAGGCTCTGCAGCGCCTGGGCTCGGCACGCCGTGAGTTCAAGGCCCGCAACGCTGCACTCAAAATCGAGGCCCAGTCAGCCGCCGGCCGCCGTGGAGCCGAGGGAAAGACCTGATCGCAAGCTGCGCTGCAACATCGTAAACTTGGCGACCTTTTTTTCCATTGACCACAGAGGCAGGCCATGAGCGGTAGCCAACCCATTGAACGAGACGTGATGGAATACGACGTCGTCATCGTCGGAGGCGGGCCCTCGGGCCTCGGGGCGGCCATCCGTTTGAAACAGAAAGCAGCAGCGGCCGGCAAGGAAATCAGCGTTTGCCTGGTCGAAAAGGGCTCCGAGGTCGGGGCGCACATTCTTTCTGGCGCAGTGTTCGAGCCGCGCTCGTTGAACGAACTGTTCCCCAACTGGAAGGAACTCGGCGCGCCGCTCAAGACGGCCGTGGTGCGCGACGAGTTGCACGTGCTCACCAGCCCGACGGCTGGCGTGAAGCTACCCAACCTGTTTGTGCCCAAGACCATGCACAACGAGGGCAATTATGTGATCTCGCTGGGCAACCTCTGCCGCTGGCTGGAGGAGCAGGCGGTGGGCTTGGGGGTCGAGATTTATCCGGGCTTCGCTGCGCAGGAAACCATCGTTGAAGAGGGCGTGGTGAAGGGCATTCAGGTCGGTGATATGGGTATCGACCGCGACGGCAGCCACAAGCCTGATTTCGCTCCCGGTATTGAGCTGCGCGCGAAGTACACCCTGTTCGCCGAAGGCTGCCGCGGCCACCTTGGCAAGCGGCTCTTGAAGCAGTTCAAGCTCGACGATGAAGCTGACCCGCAGCACTACGGCATCGGCATCAAGGAAGTGTGGGAAGCCCCGGCGGGCAAGCACCAGCCTGGCCTCGTCGTGCATGGCGCAGGCTGGCCACTGGATGTGGTGGGCACCGGCAATACCGGCGGCTGGTTTTTGTATCACGCTGACAACAACCAGATTCTCGTTGGCCTGATCGTCGATCTGAGCTACAGCAACCCCTACCTCTCGCCGTTTGATGAGTTCCAGCGACTCAAGCATCACCCGGTGTTGAAGCAATATCTCGAAGGCGGCAAGCGCGTGAGCTACGGCGCCCGCGCCATCGCCAAGGGTGGTTTCAACAGTCTGCCGAAGATGGTGTTCCCGGGTGGTGCGCTGATCGGCTGCGACCTCGGCACGATGAATTTCAGCAAGATCAAGGGCAGCCATACCGCGATGAAGAGCGGCATGCTGGCGGCTGAAGCCTTTGGCGACGCGCTGCTCAACGGCGCGGCGGGTGGCGATGCCTTGCAGGCCTACCCAGAGACGTTCAAGAGGAGCTGGCTCTACGACGAGCTGTATCGCAGCCGCAACTTCGGCCCTGCGATTCACAAGTTCGGCGCCCTGTTTGGCGGCATGTTCAATTACATCGACCAGAACATATTCGGCGGCAAGATTCCGGTCACGCTGCACGACACCACGCCGGATCACGCCACGCTCAAGCTGGCCAAGGACTCGGTGAAGATCGAATACCCGAAGCCTGATGGAAAGCTGAGCTTCGACAAGCTCAGTTCCGTCTTCATGTCCTCGACCAATCACGAGGAGCATCAGCCGGTGCATCTGAAGTTGCTCGATGCGACGATCCCGATCAGCAAGAACCTGCCGCTCTATGCCGAGCCCGCGCAACGTTATTGCCCGGCTGGCGTGTACGAGATTGTTGGCGAGGCCAGTGCCCCGCGCTTCCAGATCAACGCGCAGAACTGTGTGCACTGCAAGACCTGCGACATCAAGGACCCTTCGCAGAACATCAACTGGGTGGCGCCGGAAGGCTCCGGCGGCCCCAATTACGCCGGTATGTAAGGACAGGTCGCCGGCTTCAACCGTTTTATTTTCCTCAAGAGCAGAGAGCCAATGAAAGCAATCGTCAGCGTCAAGCGTGTGGTGGACTACAACGTCCGTATCCAAGTCAAGCCGGATGGCTCCGGCGTGGTCACCGACGGCGTCAAGCACTCGATGAACCCCTTTGATGAAATCGCGATGGAAGAAGCGGTGCGCCTGAAAGAGAAAGGCAAGATCACCGAGATCATCGCGGTGACTCTGGGCGGTTCCAAAAACGAAGAAACCCTGCGTACCGCGCTGGCCTTTGGTGCCACCCGCGCCATCCACATCAAGGAAGAAGGCGACATCCAGCCCCTGACTGCCGCCCGCGCGCTTGCCGCTGTATTCAAGAAGGAAGGTGCTTCGCTGTTCATCGCTGGCAAGCAGGCGATTGACGACGACGCCAACCAGACGGGCCAGATGGTTGCCGCCTTGCTTGACCTGCCGCAGGCGACCTTCGCCGGCAAGGTGGAAGTGGACGGCAACAAGGCCACCGTGGTGCGTGAAGTAGACGCCGGCCTCGAAACCCTTGAAGTCGACCTTCCCGCCGTCATCACCGCCGATCTCCGTTTGAACGAGCCGCGCTACCTGAAACTGCCGGACATCATGAAAGCAAAGCGCATCGCCATTGAGGCACTGACGCTGGGCGATCTCGGCGTGACGCCGGCCGCCGCCGTGAAGGTCACCAAGACCACCCCGCCGCCGACCCGCAGCAAGGGCATCATGGTCAAGACCACGGATGATCTCGTCGCCGCCCTCAAGGCCAAGGGCCTCGCCTAATTTCAGGAGCTGAACATGTCAAAGATTCTCGTTGTTGCAGAGCACTCGGAAGGCAAGCTCAACGCCGGTGTTGCCAAAGTCATCGCCGCCGCCACCCCGATTGGTGGTGAGGTCCATGTGCTGGTGCTGGCCGCTGACGGTTCCGCCATCGCAGCTGAGGCCGCCAAGCTCGTTGGTGTGACCAAGGTCCTGGTTGCCGATAGCGCAGCCCATGCTTCGCCCATCGCCGCCAACCTCGCCCCCTCGGTGGTCGAGCTTGCCGCCGCCTATACCCATGTGTTGTTCCCGGGCACCACCTTCGGCAAGGACGTTGCCCCTCGCGTGGCCGCCAAGCTCGGCGTGCCGCAGGTGAGTGACGTGATGGCCGTGCACAGCGCTACGTCATTCGACAAGCCCATCTACGCCGGCAACGCTATCACCACGGTCGAGACCCCGGCCGGCACCATCGTTGCCACTGTGCGTCTGGCCTCTTTCACCGCCGTGGCCGCGACCGGTTCCGCTGCCATCGAGAAGGTGAGTGTGGCCACCGTCGCCGCCGCGCACACCCGCTACAAGGGCCTGGAAGCGCAGAAGTCTGCTCGCCCCGATCTGCAATCCGCCGCCAAGGTGGTGTCGGGTGGCCGTGCACTGGGTTCAAGCGAGAACTTCAAGGTCATCTTCGACTTCGCCGACAAGATCGGCGCTGGCGTGGGTGCCAGCCGCGCTGCCGTCGATTCGGGCTACGTGCCTAACGACATGCAGGTTGGCCAGACCGGCAAGATCATCGCGCCCTCGCTCTACTTTGCCATCGGTATCAGCGGTGCCATCCAGCACCTCGCTGGCATCAAGGATGCCAAGGTGATCGTTGCCATCAACAAGGATGCCGACGCCCCGATCTTTGAAGTGGCGGACATTGGCCTGGTTGGTGATCTGTTCACCTTGGTGCCGGAGCTGCAAGCCAAGATGTGAGCCCGCGGTAATCCCCCGCAGAAGATGTCACGGAAGATGTCATGCGTCATATCCCCGAGTTTGACGGCTTGCGGGGGATTCTCTCAGCCCTCGTTGTAATCGCCCATCTCCAGAGCAGTTGGATGTTCTGGGTGTGGGGCAGCATGGATGTGTTCTTCGCCATGTCCGGCTTTCTGATCGGCTCCCTGCTTCTCCGCAATCAGAAAAAGCCGGGGTTCTTCCGCGACTACGCAATGCGCCGGATTCTGAGAATCTGGCCTTCGTATTACGCGATGCTGCTGTTCGCAGTCGCCGGACTCTTTGTCGTTCGGCAGTTCGCTGTTGGCTGGCCCGAATGGTCGCCTGGACTGGGCACTGTGCAATACCTTTTCTTCGTGCAGAACGTTGAAATGTGGTTCAGCAGTAGTGGCTTATCCCTTGCAAACCGCGGTTATAGCAACCTGCTCGGACACTGCTGGTCGGTTGCTCTCGAAGAGCAGTTCTATGTAGTCGTTCCGTTCGTCTGCCTGATGCTGTCGCGAGGTCGCTTCATGCGGCTTCGTTTCGCGTTGCTGTTCATCTTGGCTGCCGCAGGCGGTATTGCGCTGCGCACTGGATACGATGCCAACTGGGCGACCTTGCCGGGACGTTTCGATGGGTTTGCTGCAGGCCTGTTCCTCGCTTCGATTGTCCATCACGACAAGGGACTGATGACAAACACCACGCTCAAGTGTTGCTGGGCAGCGATTGTATCCGGTCTGGGGCTGCTGATTTACCTGTATAGCCAACACGAGGGCAGAGATTACGTAGGCGTTACGCGCCCCGTATTCGCTTGGGGCGTCACTGTGTTCTCCGTATTGGGCGCTGGGGCCCTGGGGCTGATCTACGCCAACAGCGGCCACCGTGTTTTGCGCCTGCTTCGCCATCGGCTCCCTGTTCTTCTGGGCGAGATGAGCTACTCGACCTACCTTTGGCACATTCCGGTGATCTGGTTCAGCACGCCGGTCTTGATGAAGTTGCTGTCATTGTCCTCTCTGCAGCAATTCTGGCTTCAACTCACGCTGTGTTACCTCACGGCCTACATCGCGCATCGTTTGATTGAACGACCGCTATTGAGATATCGCCAGCAATACACACCACCACCGTCCGGGATCCCCCATGTCGCAGCCAACCGGCTATAGCTCCATCTTTGCCCGTCATGCATTTTCTGGCCGCACGATTCTGATCACCGGCGGTGGCTCCGGTATCGGCCGTTGCACCGCCCACGAACTGGCGAGTCTTGGGGCAAAAGTGCTCATCACGGGCCGCAAGCTCGAGAAACTTGAAAAAACGGCTGCCGAGATCATTGAAGACGGCGGTCAGTGCGCGGTCTACGCCTTTGACATCCGCGACGAAGAAGCGGTGATCTCCAATATCGCTTTAATGCTGGAACAGCACGGCACCATCCATGGGCTCGTCAACAATGCCGGCGGACAGTTTCCGCAGTCGGCCGAACTCATCAGCAAGCGCGGTTTCGAGGCGGTAGTTGCCAACAACCTCACGGGTGGATTTCTAGTGTCCCGCGAGCTGTACAAGGTGCATTTCAAGGAGCACGGAGGTGCCATCGTCAACATGCTGGCGGATATGTGGGGCGGCATGCCAAACATGGCGCATTCGGGAGCGGCGAGGGCAGGGATGATGAATCTCACCGAAACATGTGCCACGGAGTGGGCCTGTCAGGGCGTGCGGGTCAATGCAGTCGCACCTGGCTTTATCGGCTCATCAGGCATGGATCAATACGATGTGGCCTTCACCAGCAAGGTGATCCCGCAAATGGCGGGCACCATACCTCTCAAGCGCTTGGGCGAAGAGGCCGAAGTGAGCGCCGCCATCGTCTTTCTGCTCAGTGATGCCGCAAGCTTCATCACCGGGCACACCATCTGCATTGATGGCGGTGCAACACTCAACACCAAGGTGTTTCCTCTGCAGGGGCCCGGCAATGAAGGCTTCAAGGGATTTCATCGCGCGGTGCGGCCCAAGGCGCTTGGCTGAGGACGATCTGCAGCGGCTGCTGCTTGGTGATCGTCAGTGTGTGCAATGTGAGGTCGGCGGTACCCGCTGCTGCCGTGTAGTTTGCGAAGCACATTGATTAACAATTGATGTCAATCCTACGTACGTAGTGCCGTGTGTGTGCAGTCGACTAAAACCTAGCAAATGCTTTATTTTTTACATAATATACATTATGAATCGTTTTGTTTTTCAACGACTTAGCAGGGGTCAGCCGAGCAAGTCGGCTTAGATCATCGCGTTTTAATGTGCGCCGTCGTTATGCGGAAACAGATCGACGGCTCTACGGGCAATCGTTGCGCTTCCTGCGCTGTAGCTCTTGCATCTGGTCGCGGGCATCCGCTCGATACTTATTCGGCATGGCGGCATTTGAGCGTGTGCGGCTGCGCTCGATGGCGTCGTCAAGGTAGCCGCAATGTATGCGCTTGATCCTTGCGTCCTGTGATCGCTGAAAGTCCGCAAACGGCGCGGCAGGATTGCTTTTGGTGTCTCTGGACTCGGACGACACAGCACCCGCCGAACACGGGCGGTCCTGAATGCTTTTCCTTCCCGCAACATCGGTGCAAATGTAAGTTGTGGCATCTGCGATGGCGACCATTGACATTGCACACAAGCCAGCAGCTAGCAGCGTTCTCATCCCGAAAACCTCCCTTGGTTTCGGGCGATTCTGTTTTCGGCCGGAGAAAAAAGCGAGCTTGCGAAATGGCACCGTCCAAGTGAACGGCAACGGCTTATCTGGCGACTTCTGACGTCAACTGAGTGAGCAGACCTGCGGTGCGGTGTTTCGCGCTCCGCGCTTCCGGCCTGCGGCCCGCTACGGCATCAGGTGCGCGACGGCGCAGCGAATGGCGGCACGCGGTCACACCGCACGAAAAACTCCCGGTCCATGTAGGCGAGCTTCGCGACACAGTCCGCCATGGGCGTGACCTTGTAACCGGCACGCTCCATATCGGCGGTGGTTTGGCTCGCCACGAACTGGCCGTTGTCGGTCGTCGTGAAGATGTAGACGACCGCGCCGGACTTCCGAACCATCCGGCCTTGTATGTGGATGGCGAGGCCGTCCAGCGTGTCAATGATCACGTGAAGTAGAGCAGGTGTGATCACGGAAAACTGAGCAGGGGCTTTGAAGCTTTTCAGCTTCGCTTCTTGAATCGATAGGACTCGTTTCCGGTTTCGACGATGTCGCAGCGATG
>Ga0255091_1000133_pt1 | contig 34238 bp, 38 predicted proteins | sample Colum_Yuk_RepB_8_2_FD_188439 | JGI IMG/M metagenome (GOLD analysis project Ga0255091, IMG submission 188439) | Freshwater microbial communities from Columbia River, Oregon, United States - Colum_Yuk_RepB_8d | ecosystem: Environmental > Aquatic > Freshwater > River | place: USA: Oregon... | reverse complement strand
CAATGGTTTCCACGCATAGCACTCCAGGTTTCTCCCCGTCGATCTCTCGATAGGGAGTCTGGCGCCTGCTCAGTTTTACGTGATCAGGACGCCTTAAACCTGCTCAGCTTTGCGTGAGAATTCACAGGCATCGAAACTGGCTTTGCCGGCATTCCTGAGTGTCGCTTCGAAATAGGCGTGCGGAAACAGCTGGCTTACATCCTTGGTCGGGGCACCAATCTTGAACTTGCGCCCGAGCTCCTTGACCTGCTTGTAGAAGATCGGGTCCAGCAGATGCTTCACATACTCGACGTTATTGGCCGTGATGGTGTCGCCCACCTTCACCTTGCCCTTGGTATTCATCTCGATGCTCACCAACTCATCGGGATACGCCTTGGTCACCTCGCCCGACTGGGCGATGGTGGGCCACAGCGGTGCCAGAACGCCGGCGGTTGCGCCGACAGCAGCCTTTTGCATCAACATGCGACGTCCGTAGTCGAAGTCGTATTTTCTGATATGCATATCAAGTCACCTCCAATAGTTACCGCGTAGGGGATATCGCCGACAACCCTGTTCTAGAGATCTACGGCCCTTCAAATCCGCGCATCGAGTGATCCCAATCCGGGACGGAAAAACCGTTCGGCCTTGCTCGAGTCATGCGACATCGCTGAGGCATTTCTCGCATATTTGATACGCGTACGAACCAATTTTTGGACGCAGGCAATTGACAGGCTGCGAATCAGCTTCTGGCTGCAGTCGATCTGCTGCACTGCATCAACACAGAGCGCCTCCACCGGGCGCAGGGTGTGACCGGCCGCCTGGTGCAACTGCTCTCTCAGCTGGCATTGCGCTACAAACATTTCTCACTCCAAGTTCACGCACTCACTGCGATCTGATGCCGCAGCTATATTTTTTTCGGCGGTTCAATGACCACCTTTGTCAAACGTTTATCAACGGACTTGAGCCTAATGAGATTAGCTTTGCGCAACCCAAACTTTACGTGGGGTTACCAACCCATCAACCATTGCGCTCAACATCACATTGGTATGGAACCATATTGATTATTGGATTGCAAGCATTCAACACCATGCGCGCACGCAAGCCGCAGATGAGCTCACCAGCCCCGACAACATATTGAAAAACATAATTTTTTCTCGCCCTCACAGGCCATTCGATTGGCCCGATCTCGGCACTCGGTCGAAAAAAGTTGGCCGCCCCGACAGCTGCCTCCAAGAAGCTGACCTTCCCTTCGATGAGTCGCGTCCATAAAAGTCGAAGCGTCCCTGCGCAAGGGACGCCCCCTCGAGTGCCAGCCGCTGAGCCTGGGCTGAGAAGAGATGTTCGGTCGCTACGCCAACGTCACGACCGCTCCAGTTGGTTGCCTTTCGTAGGTCGCGCCTTGTTCAGGCCTGCGGCTCATTGAGCAACTTCAGCCGCTGGATTTCCTTGTCCATGAAGTTGACCCAGGTCGCACCGTCTTTGACGGTATCGGCGTATTGCAGCGCCGCCTGAAAGGCGGCACGCGCCTCGACGTATTTCTTCTGGTTGTAGAGCGCGTTACCAATCTGCATTTGCAAGCTACCGGGGCGCTCGACGTTCTTGGCCTTTGAGGCCTCGCGATACGCGTCCGCTGCTTCACCCCAGTGCCCCAGACGCAAGTGCGCCTGCCCAAGATAGACGTAATGCTTCGACTCCCCACTCAGGCTGGCCAGTTTTGCGAGCGTGGAAATCTCCGCCTTGTGCTCTTTGCTCAAGCTAAGCGCCTGTGCGAACAGTTGCAGGGAGGTGGCGTTCTCCGTGATCAGCTTGCGATCGAAACCCCTTTTCAGGACCTGCACCGCAGAAAACGGAATTTCCTTCACCAGATACAGCCTGGCCAGATTGAGCAGGTCCGCTTCTTTGGTGATGGCGCCTGCCTCGTAGTTCGCGCGCAGGATCGCCAGTTGCTGATCCTGCTTCTCCGCCAAGCCATAGAGCCCTGCAAGCTGCATCCAGTAATTGAGCCTTGGCCAGCGATTGACCATCGCCTCCAGCACCTTGGCCGATTTCAGATATTCCTTGTTCTCGTAGTAGGCGGCTCTGAGCAAAGAGAGCCAGCTTTCCTTGAGCGGGATGTTCCGTTCTTTGGCTGTCTTCAGCCCGAGTAGGGTGGAGGTCTCGGCTTGGGGAAACTGCTTGAGCTGGTAATGCGCTTGGGCAATCAGGATGTGCGATTCCGGCCTGATCTCAGTGACAAGGCTCATCCACTTGTTCATGACCTTGATCGATTGCGAGTAGTCACCGGTGGCGAACATGAGTTGCGCCATGCCGAAGAGCGTATTGTTGCGCATCAACTCCGGCAGGTCTTTCTGGCGCAGCACATTCTTGTAGGCCTCCATCGCGCCCTTGGTATCGTCCTGTGCATAGGCGATGCTGGCTTTGAAGTTGTAGTAGGTCGCTTTCTCGTAGTCGTTGAGTTTTTCAAACTTCGCCAGCAATTCGTCAAGCTTGATCTGAGCCGCCGGGTAATTCTTTTCGTCATAGCGCGCTTGGGCTGCTTCGAAAACCGCATAGGTCTCCTTACCGAGTGCCTGAGTTTTTTTGGTCTGCGGCTTGAGCTTGGGGCTGGGCGTATTGGCTGTCGCAACGGCTGGTTTCCGATCCTGAGCCTGCGCCGGACTCACGAGCAGCATCGCCACGATCAGGCTGCTCGCAAGCAGCGCTTTGAACACGGGTCGGCGCAGCGACTTCATCAGCCTCTCCCCTTCCGGCCTTTCTCCATGGCAAAGCTGATGACGTGCTGCACGCCCTGCACAGACACCGGCTTGCCGTTCTCGACCCTCGGTTTGTATTTGAATCGCAAGGCTGCCTTGATGGCCGCCTCGTCGAACACCCCCTTGGGCTGCGACTCCAGCACGATGGGTTCGACCACTGCACCGGTCGGGCTCACGGTGAAGCTCAACACCACGTAGCCTTCCAGCCCGCGCTCTTGGGCGCGGCGCGGATACACCGGCTCCACCTTGACGATGGGTAGATAGTCGCCATCACTGCCAAGGTCGCTTTTGGAGAGGGATAGACCCGTTCCAACACTGACATCGTTGGCCACACCCATGGGCCCCATGGGCAGATTGACAGCCTGCGTGGGCCCTTCAATCTTGGCCTGGTTGAGGCTCATGGACTGCGGAGCGGATTCAGGCTTGTCGGGCTTGTCGGGCTTTTCGGGTTTCGGCTTTTCGCGAGGTCGGGTTTCGAGTTCGAATTGCTTGTTGAGTCGCACAAAATCGATGGTGGGCAGAGTTTCACCACTCAAGCCTGCCGGGCCATGCTTGCTCATCAAGGCGTGCAGGCCGGCAAAAAAAGAGAGACTGAAAGCCACCCCAAGAATCATTGCGAGACCGAATCGCAGCGCGGCGGCATCGCGAGCACTGCCGATCATCGGCTTTGGCGATACGATTTGAACGGGGGTGATCATGGGGAATCTCTAGCCACCCGCCTGCGGCTGTGTGGCGAGCGAAACGGATTCGATGCCGCCTGCTCGGACTTGGTCCATCACTTTCACCAGCACGCCGTTCTCGGCCATCTTGTCGGCGGTGATGATCACTGCATCCTCCGGCCGTTCAGCGTGCATGCGCTCGATGGTGGCGCGGACTTCGGGCAGGGTCACGCGGCGGCGATCCATCCAGATATCGCCATTGGGGCGAATGGCGATGAGGATGTTGCCGTTCTCCTTGTATTCGGCGGTGTAGGCCTCCTGCTGCGTCACCTTCACGCCCGTCTGTTTCACGAAGCTGGTGGTGATGATGAAAAAGATCAGGAGGTTCATGATGAAATCGAGCATCGGTGCCAGATCGATCTCGGCGTGACCATCGTCCTCTCGGTGGCTCTTTCTGCGCATGGGGTGTTCCTCAGCCGCCCGTAGAAGCGATGGAGACATTGAAGACACCACCGAGCCGCACCTGGTCCATCACCTGTACCAGCGTGCCGGTGGCGGATTTGCTGCTGGCGACGACGATCACTGGGCCTTCGGGATTCTCGGCTTTGAATCGCTCGACGTTGGCGCGCACCGCGCGTACATCGATGGGGCGCTTGTCGATGGAGACCTCCCCACCGTTGTGGAGAACGATGTAGAGGGTCTTGGACTCATTTTTCTTGTCCTGTGGTGTGCTCTGCGCACTGGCTGCTGGCCGCGAGAGTGAGAAGCCGACTTCCTTCACGAATACCGCGGTGATGATGAAGAAGATCAGAAGGTTCATGACGAAGTCGAGCATCGGCGCCAGATCAATGCCCGCCTCGCCGCCTTCTTCACCACCACCGGAATGGCGTTTCATGCGCATGAATGTCTCGCTTCAGATTGCGGTGACTCAGTAAGTGAATTGATCGCCCAGCCACTCCGTCAGGCGCCGCGCGCGGGCCTGGAAGTAGTAAACGGGATACATGCCGGAGATACTGACCACGAGGCCAGAAAGCGTGCAGTTCATGGCCTCGGAGACGCCACTCGACATCGTCCTGGCATCGGCGGAGCCGAGTGCCGCCATCGAGTCGAACACGGCCAGCATGCCGCTGACGGTGCCAACCAGCCCCAGCAGCGGGCTGAGCGGCACCATGACCTTGAGTGTGGGCATGTTGGCCACCATGCCGGCATTCAGGCGGCTGATCATGGCGCGGCGGATCTGGTGCGCTGCCCAGCTTTCGCGATCTTCTCGGGCTCTCCAGACCGCCAGCGAATGGCGGGCCTGATGTGGAAGCACAAACTTGAAATACCAGAACCGCTCGAAGATCAGCCCCCACATCAGCGCGCTGGCCAGAAAGATCCACAGCACCCAGATGCCGCCTGCGTGCATGAGGGCCAGAAAGCCCTCCAGCGGGGTCATCAACAGCTCGCACCAGCTAGACACGGGTGCGGACTCCGCCCATATCGTGGCCGCTGATGCGAGATTCGAGCATCTCTGCCAACAAGCCAGTGCTCTGTTCGTCGAGAATCTGGATGATGCGCTTGGAGCGCGAGGCCAGCGCCGCATTGACGAACAGCAGCGGGATCGCGACACCCAGACCGAGCACGGTGGCGATCATGGCCTTACCAATACCAGCTGCCATGAGCTTGGGATCGCTGCTGCCGGATTCAGTAATGCTCTGGAAGGTTTCGATCATGCCGAGCACGGTGCCCACCAGACCCAGCAGCGGCCCTGCCGCAACGACCAGCTTGACCAGACTCTGAAAGCGCTCCAGTGCGGGCAACTCGCGCATCACGGCCTCCGAGATGCGTAGTTCGACCACCTCCGCTTCTTCACCCGCAGCCGGCGCCTTGTCACCCTTGAAGGCCAGCAGCACGCGACCGAGTGGGTTGTTGGTGAGCAGATGCTTCAAGTTGGCGAGCTGGCGGTTGACCCGGAAGCCGACGATGCTCAGGTAAATGAACTGGTAGGTCGCCGCCATCGCTCCGATGGCACCGACGCTGAGAATCACCAATGCCTCCCAGCCACCGACGCGGATACGGTCCTTGAGACTGGGGCGCTGGGCGAGCAGGCCGAGCAGTACACCACGAGTGGGATCGATCACCATGCGCTGGTAGCCCGCAGTCGCGTTATCGAAGTCTTTCGCAAGCGCCGCATATTCGCCTTCCGGCTGTTTGGGCGGCGCTGCAAGGCTGCTGACGCCAGGTTTGAACTCCAGATACTTGCCTTCAGCGATGGCGACAAAAGGGCCGACGCGGGTCACGGTTTGATCGCTCTTGATGCCACCGGCATCTGCGACGCTGGCCTTGAATCGGCTCACCTTGCCGGTCTCGGTCATCTCGCGCTGCATCTCGAACCAGAACAGCTCCAGATCTTCCATTGGTGGCATGGACTTGGCCTGGGCCAACTGGTCGATCTTGGCAATACGGTCTGCATACTGGGCGCTGATCAACGAGTTGCGCGCCACGGACGAGAAATCACCGGCCGTCTGGCGCAGCACCCCGAAGAGCTCGCCCAGGTTGCCGACCTTGATCTTCAAGGAATCCTGCAGGTCAGTGAGCGTCTTTTCATTGGCTTCAAACTGCTTGCCCAACGCAGCCGATTCGGCTTCGGCGGCGGCCTTTTCCACCTCTGCTTTCTTGAGTAGCCCAGCCTGCTCGTCGCGGGCTGCCTTGAAGCGATTGATGCGCTCGGCGTTGATGCGATCGTCGCGCGCGCGCGCTGTGCGGGTCTGCTCCAGCAGCTGATCCAGAGTCTTTGCGTCGCTGGCTGGTGCCGCAGCGGGACCCGCGTCCTGGGCCAGCGCCGGCAAAGAGAGCAGAGCGACGACAGCGAAGGCCGCAGCCGGCAAACAAGCTTTGAGTGAACACCTATTCAGACGCATCTCACCGAGCCCCCTTGGCAGCGAGTATTGGGACGACGATGAGATTGGGGGAGACCTGCTTCCTCGCGACCTTCAATCCATCACGCACATCGTCGCGGTAGCTGTCGTCCCGCACAAAGACCTTTTTCTCTGCATCCCAATATCCGGTCTCCTTCATGTCCGGGGTCTGGTACATCAAACCGACCCGACCTGTCCGCAGAAACTGGACCACCTTGTCACCCAGCTTGCCTTCATAGCTTTCGAGCGTCCGCCCGTACTCCATCTCGATCTGATAGGCCTCGACGATGCGACGATATTTTTCGCTGGTGGTGACGTCCGCGCGGTCCATCATGTCGCGCAGCTTTTTGATGCGACCCTGGCGTTCTTCCGGTAGAAACGGGATATCCAGATCCACAAAGGCTTCCAGCGTATTCACCATCTTCTGCATCAGGGGCAGGATCTCGCGATTGGTGCGTTCCACCTCAAAACCTTCGGTGCGAACGGCGTCCATCTCGATCTGCTGGCTCTTGATCTGGGCGCGCAATTGCTGGTTATAAACGCGCAGCCCATCTGCCTCACGCAGGGTATTTTGATACTCGTCGAGCAAACTCCCGCGCTCCTCGTCGAGTGCATCCACCGATTTCTGTGCCTCGGCTTGCGCCAGCAGCCAGCTCCGGCTGTCATCGAACAAGCTCGGCAGATCAGCGGCGTACGACACGCTGCAAAGGATCACTAGAGATAAAGCTGCAAAGGATGCAGGTCGCCGTTTCTGATGGGCTCTTTTCACTTTCCCCTCCCGGAGAGTCTGATTGACGCTATTACCGAATATTTCTAATTGCGAGCATGCCTCGCAAGGACCTGCCCGCGAGTACAACCCCTTCTGGAAGGTCCCAGTCGCCAGGGCGTCGACCGATGGCGTGACCATAGTGTCTGCCCCCGCTTTGCTGGCAGCAAGAGTGGGGCCAGTAACGGCGTCGGATGCCGCACGATGTTTGCCAGCGCTGCATCGATGGGCTCGACGCGAGGGTGGAATAGACACACCAACCAGGTGGCGCTCACTCCCAGCTTCGACACTACCGTTGGCTTGTCGCTGCGGTGGCCGGGCATTCGCCATGTCGAAGCGGGAACGAAGCTGCTGGTCGCACTTAACAGCTGACTTCCACAGTCTTTGGGGGCAGTACCGCGCGCTGCGGGGGCGCGGCTTAGGTCGCCTCCAGCAAAAGATTTCTCAACTGCTGCTGATCCTCGTCAGTCAGGCCCAAGCCTCGATGGATGAACGCTTGATCGCCGCCCCAGACTTCATCGATCACCTTGAAGGCTTCCGCCAGAAACTCCGGTGCCGCGCGCTTCACCACGTCCAGCACCTCGGCATCTACCTCGTTACCGAGCATGAAGCTTAGATCGCGACGATAGTGATTGGTGAGTTGGTAGTCCTCATAGATCGTCTCGCGCGGTATACCCAAGACCATCAGCACGAGCACGATCGCGAAGCCAGTGCGGTCCTTGCCGCTGGTGCAATGGATCAATGCTGGCAAAGCCCCCGGCTGCAAAAGCGTTTTCAAGAGCTGGGCATAGTCCCAAGCATGGGCCACCGGCAACTGGCGATACATCGCCCGCATGGCCTGTGCGGCTTCATCGGGCTTGATGGAGCGGTCGCGAACGCGCTGCATCAGTGTCTCGGTACCCTGCGGAAAGAAGCCGATGGCATGCACTTGGGTGACGCTACCCTGCCCCGTTCGGTTCGGCCGGTGCTGACGTTCGCTCAGATGCCGGAGGTCAAACAGCGACTTGAGCTGAAGCCGATCGATGATGGATAAGTCATCGTCCGTGAGTTCGGCTAGCGAGTCTGATCGATATAGCAGGCCCCATTTGACCTGACGACTATCGAAATTGCGATAGCCACCAATATCCCGAAAATTGACCGCACCAGTCAGCGGCAAACGACGCTCGGGATGAGACGAGAGCAGCTCAGGGTCTTGCATGAGATGGCACTACTCACGCGATCCGTGACGACAGATGAGCATTTGGCTCACAGCTTTGCGATGAGGGCCAAAGCGAAAAGGCCCGGCCAGATTCCAGCGCATCAAGCTCTGGAGGCCGACGGCATTGGTCTCCGCCACCCGGAAACTGGCGTTGACGGACGATGCATGAAATCTGACCTCGCGGGCGGAGGTCACGCCAGCAACTCCTGAATCGGTGGAATCGCCTTGGGGTTTGCCTCCCAGTTCTGCATCAGCATCAGCGAGCGGTCGCGCAGCAATTGGGCCTGACTGCTGGCGAGCACCGTGCGCTGCACAGCGCTTACGCTCTGGGCCGCTGGATCGGCATATACCGCCTGCACCACGGCACTCGTTGCGGCGCGCAGCTTGCGCACCGCGTCGCGCACTTCGGCAGGGTCGGCCTTGGCCCGCTCCAGAACATCACCGGCGCTTTGAGAGAGCTGCCCCAAGCTGGCAATCGCAGTGGCGGCACAGGCATCGTCTTTTGCATCGCTGGCCAGGGTGTGCGCCAGGGCGACCAGTCGCTTCAGCTCATCACAATCGAACCTGAACTGCAGCGGCAACTGCTGGCCCAGCAATACGAGTAGGCCCATGCACAGTCGAGCCTGCTCCTGTGCCAGCTTGTTGGAGGGATCTAGCGCCGGCAACACGACATCGGTCATCGCCTTGAGTACGCTTTGGATCTGGATTTCGGGGCGCATCTGCATATCAACGTCCTCCCTGTGGGGCGTTCTCGATCAACTCGCGAATCTCGTCGAGGATCATGGAGCTGATCCCCATCAGCCAGGTGACCAGCACGTCCTGATGCGTCTTGCCATTGCGGGCGATGCGATAGCCGGTGCCGAGTGTCAGCACGCCGATCATGTAGGCGTTATAGATCTTGTACCAATGGACAGTGATCGGGTTCACCGCGATACCGCTCGCCTTCTCATAGGCCTCAAAAAAGTCCGCTTCGGTCATGAGTCCGCAGACCAACCTGCGCCCCTCCGAGTCGAGCTGGGCAAAACCCTGGCTGGTGACCCAAGCAAGATCCTGATGTGGGTCACCGATACGCCCCAGTTCCCAGTCCAGCCAGGCCGTGATTTGGCTATCGTGTTCGGTAAACAGGAAATTGCCGGTTCGATAGTCAGCATGAACCAGACAAGGTCTGGTGAGCGTCGGCATGTGACGCCGCAACCAGCCCGCCGCAAGCCGCAAGATGGGGGAGTCCTCGTCGGAGTCCTCTTCCCACACCCGCTCCCACCAGTTGATACCCCACTCTGCGCATTGGGTTCCCGGCGCTGGCTCCGTGAAAGCGCTCAGATCTGCCTTGCGATAGTCAAAAGTATGAATCTTGGCGAGACAGCCAACGAACTGCGGCACGAGCTTGGCACGCAGTTCAGGGGGGAGGCTCATCCCCAATCCGCTGACGCCGCTGCTAGACGCTGCCGGCTTGGTCACTCCCTCCGCGAAGCCGTAAATCAGTGCCGGATATGGCAGGTGTTCGCCTAGCGAGTCGCACCAGAACACCGGCGGCACCGGCACCACACCCTCCATTGCCTTGATGAGCTGGAACTCGCGCAGGCGGCTCGTCTCGACGATGGACTCGGAGGGCTCCATACGCAACACCATCGGCGTTGCTTGCGCCATTTTGCCGGGAGGCGTCCAGTGCAGGGTGAAAGCCATCTGCAGCTTGCTGGCACCACCAGACAACCATCGGGCGTCCGTGATCTCGAACACGCCTTGATGCTGGCTTTTGATGAGGGACTCCACACCCTTCACCAGAGTATCGAGGGCCAGGGGGGCAAACGCGGGACCAGCTCGCCGCTCCATACGACGGGTGAGCACACGGTCGATCTCGGCCTCGACCGGAAACCGGCTGCGAAGCGCGGCGATCCAAGAGGCGGAGGGACGGTTCTTGTCTACATCCTCAGCTGTTATCACGGCATCTCTCCTTGGCACGCTATCGCCGCAGCGCTCGTCACGGTCGTGATCGGATGCGACTTTTATCGACTTTTGTATGGAACAATACTACTTATCGAACGGGCAAGATGCCAGCCTCGGCGCGCGCAAACCGGCACAGGTCATCTATAGCCATACCCCGCAGAACAAGCGCGGTATCCATTCGATACGTGGCTGCGCGCCATGAAATCCAGCCCCAAGAACCGACGTCTTCGCATGGACTAAGACCAGCGCGGCTGCGTCCACAGCAGCGCCGATCACACCGACGTAGCGCAGGCCGACGTTCGCTCGCTTTTGCAACGGACGGGACCATCCAATGACAGACCACCCGTCGCGCGGGTTGCCGCACCACGACCAGGGGACATTGAATTTGTGACTGTGTTCAACAGAAACTGGCAGCGACCCAAGCCACCGCTCGCACACGACAAATATCACGATGGATTGGGGCGGAAGAGGGCTTATCTTCCGCCCACGGCGGTTAGTGGCCGAGCGCCACCATGAAGTTCGCCTCGGTCTTCGCCCGGATTTCCTCCAGCGTCACGCCGTCAGCCAACTGCGTCAGCGTGGCACCACCACCCTTGCGGTCGATGCTGAATACCCCGAGGTCAGTGATCAGCAGATCAACCACACCCTTGCCAGTGAGTGGCAGCGAGCAGGATTTCTTGAACTTGCTATCACCAGCTTTTTCGCAGTGATCCATCACCACGACGACACGCTTCACGCCGGCGACCAAATCCATCGCACCGCCCATGCCCTTGATCATCTTGCCGGGCACCATCCAGTTGGCGAGGTCACCGTTTTCGGCCACCTGCATTCCACCCAGAATGGAGAGGTTGATATGGCCTCCACGGATCATCGCAAAGCTGTCGGCACTGCTGAAATAGCTTGTCTGCGGCAACTCGGTGATGGTCTGTTTACCTGCGTTGATCAGATCCGCATCGGCTTCTCCCTCGAAAGGGAACGGCCCCATGCCCAGCATGCCGTTCTCGCTTTGCAGCGTCACGCTCATGCCCTCGGGGATCATGTTCGCCACCAGCGTCGGGATGCCGATGCCGAGATTGACGTAGAAACCGTCTTGCAGCTCCAGCGCAGCGCGCTGCGCCATTTGTTCTCGTGTCCAAGCCATTAGTGTGTTCCTTCTTTCGGACGGGTGGTCAGGCGCTCGATGTGTTTGGTGTAGCTCGCACCCTTGACGATGCGATCCACGAAGATTCCCGGCGTATGGATCTGGTCTGCATCAAAAGTACCCACAGGCACGATCTCCTCAACCTCCGCCACCGTCACTTTGCCTGCCGTCGCAATCATCGGATTGAAGTTGCGCGCGGTCTTGCGATAGATCAGGTTGCCTTCGGTATCGGCCTTCCAGGCCTTGACGATGGAGAGATCGGATACGAGACCCGTCTCCATGACGTACCACTCGCCGTTGAACTGCCGAGTTTCCTTGCCCTCTGCCACAGCAGTGCCGTAGCCAGTACGGGTATAGAAAGCTGGAATACCGGCACCACCTGCTCGGATGCGTTCGGCCAGCGTGCCCTGCGGATTGAATTCGATCTCGATTTCGCCGCTCATATAGCGACTTTCGAGAATCTTGTTTTCGCCAACATAGCTGGCCAGCACTTTCTTGATCTGATTGTTGGCCAGAACCAGCCACATCCCGTGGTGGTCGCAACCCACGTTATTTCCGATCACCGTCAGGTTCTTTGCACCGCTGTCGCGCAACGCGACAATCAGGTTTTCGGGAATGCCGCAGAGGCCGAAGCCGCCGCTCATGACGGTCATGCCGTCAAAGGTCAGCCCTGCCAGAGCGCTGGCCGGGTCTGCGTAAATCTTGCTCTTCACGTTCTGTCGATCTCCGTCGTTGAAGTTGGTTACTAAGGCGCTGCCACTGGCTTTACGGGGTGCGGCATTTGCAGCGAGAACACGCCACGACCACTGGCAATCACACGCCCACCGGCCCGCACCTCGCAATGGGCAAAAGCCAGCCGCTTGCCCATTTTGGGCACCACTACATCCGCCTCGATCCACGAACCCGCCGGGCCTGAGGCCATGTAGTCGATGCTCAGTGAAACCGTCACATCTGCTAGTGGTTTCTGTGGCTGCTGCAAAACGGCATTTCCGAGGGCAGAGTCCATAAATGCAGCAATCGCACCGCCATGGACGATGCCGTAGCGATTGAGGTGGTGCGCCGCCACCCGCCAGCCGATCACAGCACCGCCTGACTTGGGCTTGTAATACAGCTGGCCAAAACCGGTCTGGAATGGGCTATCCAGCAGTAGCGGGGTGAAGCCCTCTGGGATGCCCTGATCGCTCATCTCCGCAAGCGCTCGACCGCAGCGGCATATTCGCTCTTCATACGGCGCAATAACTCGCTCATGCTGGGGATATCGCGGATCGCGCCCACACCCTGACCGGCCGACCACAGATCTCGCCAGGGCTTGATGCCGGTTCCACCGCCGAGCTCTTCCTGCAAGTCCATACCGCCACCGTGACCATAGGTCGAGAGGTCGATACCGTGCTGCTGCAAGCTCTTGCTCAAGAAGTTGGCATTCACGCCTGAAAGCTTTGGCGTGTAGACGATATCGGCCGCCGCGCTGTCGATCAGCATCTGCTTGTAGCCCGCAACGACAGGGCTATCCGTCGTGCCAATGAACCGGGTGCCGATGCTGACCAGATCCGCACCAGCCGCAATAGCTGCCGCGACCTGCGCACCCGTAGAAATCGCACCGGCCAGAATCAGTGTCTTGTCGGTGAGCTGGCGCAACTCGTTTAGAAAGGCGAAGGGATTGAGCGTGCCCGCGTGCCCTCCTGCACCGGCACAGACCGCGATGATTCCGTCCACGCCAGCGGCCACCATCTTCTCGGCCTGCCTGAGGTTCACCACGTCGTGGAACACCTTGCCGCCGTAGCTGTGGATGGCATCAGTCACCTCCTGAACCGCACCCAGCGAGGTAATGACGATGGGCACCTTATGGCGCACGGTCACCTCGAGATCAGCATGGAGTCGCTGATTCGACTTGTGCACGGCCAGATTCACCGCATAGGGACCGCATTGTGCAACGCCTGCCTCGGGGCCGGCCGCAATACCCGCCTCAATCTGATGCAACCAGGCCTCGTAACCCTGAGTACTGCGCTGATTCAGCGCTGGAAAAGCGCCAATCACGCCACCGCGGCAGGCCGCGATGACCAGATCTGGGCCAGAAGCCAGGAACATCGGTGCGGAGACGACAGGAAGCGCGAGGTCGGAATAGTTTTGACTAGTCATGGTTGAGTTTTTAGAGGCCAGCGGAGGCGAGCATCCGGCGGGCCCCCTTCAGATGAGGGATATCCAGCATCTTGCCGTCCAGTGAAACGGCACCTGCGCCCGACGAAAATGCCCCGATGATCCGATGGGCCATCTCGATTTCGGCCGCCGTGGGCGTGAAGGCCGCATTGATGAGTGGCACCTGGTCTGGGTGTATGGCTACCTTGCCGGTAAAACCGTCATAGCGGGCCGCACGAGCATTGCGCGAACAGCCTTCGGGGTCCTTGAAGTCGACATAAACCGTGTCGATGGCCTCCACATCGAGTGCGTGGCAGGCCAGCAGACATTGGGTTCGGGCGTGCTCGTAGACCGGCCGCCAACTGCCATCCGGCGCTCGTGGGTCGCCGGCACCGATGGCCGCACTGAGGTCTTCGCCACCCCAGAGCATGCCTTTCAAGCGGGGGTAGTGCCCATGGCGCAACTCACCCATGCGCAGCACCGCCGAGGGCGTCTCGGTGCATACCGCAAGGATGCCGACCGAGCCCGCAGCCACGCCGCTGCAAGCCTCGGCCATATCCAGATAGTGACTGACGGTGACCAAATCTTCCGGGCCGCGAATCTTGGGCAGCACAATGCCGACCGGCGCCAACGGCACGGCGGCGGCCAGGTCTTTGAGCAACTCACCCGAGGCCAGGTCGTTGACCCGTACCCAGAACTGGCTACTACCGCGGTAGCTTTTGGCGTATTCAGCCAACATCAGGCGGGCCGTTGGCTTGCGATCTGGCAAAACCGCGTCTTCAAGATCAAACGCCAGTGCATCGGCGCCGGCGCTCGCGGCCTTGGCCAGCTTGCGCTCGCTGTCGGCAGGGACGAATAACAATGACTTCATGAACTCTCCGGTTTGATTGCCGACGGTGATGGCGAAACGCTCTGCAACTTGATTTAATGGTATGGAACCATATTACATCGCGGCCCCAAAAAAGCGTACTGCAGCCGGTATCGGCAGGCTCAAACGGCAAAGGGCAGCGAAAAAGTTCCGCGCTGCCGCCACTGAAGATCTGCTCGAATTGGCATGACACAAGATTAACCGCAGAGCAGATTGACTCACCTCACCCGCTCCGACGAGATGGAGCGTGCAAGAGCCCCTGCAGGACTCGTCGACCCCGCGAGACAAGCCCGCGGCAAACCGCCGGGCACAACCGGATTCGGCTTAGAGCATTATTTGCGCACCATGCCCATGTAAAACCGCCTCGTTGCCAAGTAGTATCGCCTCAATACTTTCGTCTGAGCTACCCAAGAAAATGGCCACTGCAACCGCCAAGAAAGGCAAAGTTAGTAAGGTCACCAAAGCCATCGCCCAGGCGCGTGGAACAGAAGACATTTCGCTGGTTCAGGCCATGGATGAAAATGCGCGCCAAGGCATACGACTCGGCTTCCTGATCCACGATGTGTCACGTATGCGGCGCAGTGCCTATGACCAGTTCATGAAGCCCCTGGGCATTACCCGCGCGCAATGGTGGGTGCTAGCGCATCTGTCCCGGCATGACGGCATGATGCAGACCCAACTCGCCGACGTACTCGAAGTTGGCAAAGCCAGCCTCGGCGACGTGATCGAGAGTCTCGAACAGGGCGGCTGGGTCTCGCGCCTGCCCGACCCAACCGACAAGCGTGCGAAGCGCGTGTATCTCACCCGCGCTGCGCAAGGGCTGGTGAAGCGAATGACCGACCTAGAGCTCGATTTCAACAGCCAGGTCTTGGCTGATCTGCCCATCGAAGAACGAATCCAGCTCTCTGAATTGCTGCTCAAGATCAAGCACGCCATTGCCCGTCGTAGCGCGCCAGCCACGACGACAGTTGCCGACACCTGAAAAAAGTCCGCTAGAAACACCTTTCTTCCCCACCCTGCACATGCTTGTCAGCGTGCAGTTTTTTGCGTCTCCAATTCACAGGGCCCCTGCATGAAACAACCAGAAATCTTCGTCGTCGGTGCTGCACGAACCGCCATTGGAACCTTCGGTGGCTCCCTGAAAGACGTGCCCCTGACCCAACTCGCCACCGCCGCCGTGCGGGCCGCGCTGACACGCTCTGGCGCACCCGCAGAAGCCATCGGCCATGTCGTGATGGGTAATGTCATCCCCACTGATACCCGCGATGCCTACCTGGGTCGCGTCGCCGCCATGGAAGCAGGCATCCCCAAGGAATGCCCCGCGATGAACGTCAACCGCCTCTGCGGCTCGGCCCTGCAGGCCATTATCTCCGCGGCCAATGCCATCCAGTTGGGCGATGCCGATCTCGCCATCGGCGCCGGCGCCGAGAGCATGAGTCGCGGCCCCTACCTGCTGCCTGCGGCCCGTTGGGGTGCACGTCTGGGCGATGCCAAGATGGTCGATTACATGAATGGCATCCTGCACGACCCCTTTCATGCCATCCACATGGGTGTAACGGCGGAGAACATCTCTGCTCGCCACGAGATCAGCCGCCAGATGCAGGACGAACTGGCAGTCACCAGCCAGCAGCGCGCTGCACGCGCCATCGCGGAGGGGCGCTTCAAGAGCCAGATCGTTCCGGTCGAGATCGCCAGTCGCAAGGGCCCGATCAGTTTCGAGACCGACGAGCACGTGCGCGGCGAGGTCACCGTTGAGCAACTGGCCAAGATGAAGCCGATCTTCAAAAAGGACGGCACCGTCACGCCGGGCAATGCCTCCGGCCTCAACGACGGTGCTGCCGCCATCGTGCTGGCCAGCGAAACCCGCATGAAGACGCTGGGCCTGAAGCCTCTGGCCCGTCTGGTTGCATACGGACACGCGGGACTTGACCCGGAATACATGGGCATGGGCCCGGTCCCAGCGACTCAGCTGGCACTCAAGCGCGCCGGCCTTGCGGTCAAGGATATGGACGTGATCGAAGCCAATGAAGCGTTCGCCGCACAGGCTTGCGCCGTGGCAAAGGCGCTCGGCTTCGACCCTGAAAAGGTGAATCCGAACGGCTCCGGCATTTCACTTGGACATCCGGTCGGGGCAACCGGCGCGATCATCACGGTGAAAGCGTTATACGAGCTGGAACGGATCGGCGGCCGCTACGCGCTCACCACCATGTGTATCGGCGGCGGACAGGGCATTGCGGCCGTCTGGGAGCGCTGCTGACATCCGGTTGCGCGGCAGACTCGTTTGCCTTCCGCCAGCGTCTCTTGCAGGCATTCCACGACAAGAATCACCCCGGCAATTGGCACCATGCGGGAGTGATTTGCTTTCCCTCAATGTCGTATGGTTACATACGAATTGCGTAACAAAACACAACATTGGGAGGAGACCCCATGACCCGCAAAATCGCACTCGCCCTCGCCGGCCTGTTGTCAACTGTTCCCGCGGTGCACGCACAGCAGGAAGCTGTGGTGGACTCGCCGATCAACACCAGTTTCTATGTTTCGCCGATGGGCAGCTACATCAAGCCCAGCGGCGCCCGTGGCCGCAAGGATGGCATCGGCGGCAACCTCGCCGTTGGCTATCGAGATCGCTTCTACGCTCTCGAACTCGCGGGTATTTACGACCAGTTCGACGGCAAGGGCGGCGCGGACAAGGCGCAGCTGAAGGGCGGTTCGTTCAGCGGCCTGCTGTTCCCGTTCCCCAGTCTGGGTATGTTTGTGGTCGGTGGCGGCGGTCTGCTCAAGGGCGAGAAAGGTTCAGGAACTGGCGCACCCGACGCCAGAATTCTGGAGATCGGCCTTGGCTACCTGCAGGGCTTCAACATCGGCAGCTACCAGATGGGTTTGCGTGGAGAGTTCCGCTACCGTAGCAGCGACAACGATGTAGGTAACAACTTCAAGAGCACCGATCGTCAGACCTACTCGGACAAGGTGCTCAACGTCGGCCTCTGGTTGCCGCTGCGCGCCCAGTTGCCTGATGCCGCGCCCCCTGGAGAGCCAGAGGCCGTGCTCGCGCCAGTCGATGCCGACACTGATGGGGATGGCGTGCTGGACTCCGCCGACCAGTGCCCCGGCACCCCGCCTGGCAGTATGGTGGATGAGAAGGGCTGCGTGGTTGAAGCAGTTGCCGCTGTCGAACCGCCACCACCGGCGCCCGAAGCCCCGCCCTGCAAAACGCCCGGACCCGGTGAAAAGGTCTCGCTCAGCGGTTGCGGCACCGGCGATACCATCGTGCTGAAAGGCGTGAACTTCGAAACGGCCAAGGCCCGTCTCACGCCGGACGCGAAAACCATCCTGAATAACGTCAGCGATGAACTCGTCGCCAATCCCCAGATCTCTATCGCCATCGGCGGCCATACCGACTCGCGTGGCGGCGATGCCTACAACCAGAAGCTGTCTCAAGACCGCAGCCAATCCGTGATGGCCTACCTCGTTGAACGGGGTGTTGCAGCTAGCCGGATGACAGCCACTGGATACGGCGAGACGAAGCCCATCGCCGACAACACCACCGCTGAAGGTCAGGAGTTGAATCGCCGCGTGGAGATTCAGATCAATTCGCAGGCGGCCGCAGCGGCAGAACCCACGGCGGCGGCCGAACAGACACCGGCGGAGGCGGCGCCGGTTGATGCTCCTGCCGCAGATGTGGAAGCTGCACCCGCCAACTGAAATCCCACAGCCGCCTGCGACAGCAGGCGGCTGTCCGGTCAGGCTTCTGGGTCGCCGTGGGTGAGGTATTCCCACATGCGCTCATAGACACGCCCTGCTGTCACCTGTCGAGCAACGATCTCGTCTGGTGACAGCAGGGTTTTTTCGTTGTCGGCCCCGAGTTGTGCCAAGCCGACTTCAATACGCGCCGCTTCCTCCAGAAACCAGGACAGCGCCACGGCCTCACAGAGGTTTGCACCCACGACCACCGCACCATTGGCCCGCATGACGATCGCATTGCCGCTGCCCAGGCGATCTGCCAGCAGACCAGCCGCGGCATCATCGCGGAGCAGGCGTGGGTCTTCCCACAGCGCTGGGCCCGGCGCGAAATAGGCGCCAAATCCGTGCCGAGGCCTCGGCGTGCGGCGCAGCAAGGCGAGTAGACCGGTCTGCGGCGGCATGATCCGGCAAATCGCACCGACGTCCGCTCGCCGCTGGTAGACGGCCTGATGGATGCGCACCTCTCCCAGAACGCCCTCCGGTAACGGACCGGTCACCGGCACCACCACGCCATCTTCGGCAACACCGATCGTGCCCATGGGTCTTGCGGCGCAAACCACGAAGTGATCGGTATCCACTCGCGCACTGCAGTGCCCGTAGGCGTGGACAAGATTAGCGCGTGCAAGGCCGCGGGCCGCAAGCCTGACTTCGCGTTGTAGGTCGGATGTCATGTTTCTCCGTGCTGAAAGATTTTTGCTGGGGAGGATGGGTGGCAAGGACTTTAATCCCGACAATTTACAAGCCATACAGCTTGAATGTTGAAATGAATTTTCACCTATTGTATGGTTCCACACCATATCAATGTGCTTCGTCGTGAAGCTGCGGATTTCCACCACCACACGGCGCTGCCAGAAGCTCATCGAGCACTTTGCAAGGAGAACAACATCGTGACCTCATCGAAACAGCCTGTTCGCAATTCTGGGGCTCGCCTGACCAAGGTTGTGGTCGCGGCCGGTGTGGCCCTGATCAGCACCAGCGCTTCGGCAATTGAACTGGCGCGCGTCGAAGGCTTTGGCCCGGTCTCCCGTGGGTTTGCCGGTGCCGGTGTGGCACACGCCGTCGGCGCTGGTTCCATGATGCTGAATCCAGCCGAACTGCTTCGGCTCGAGAGCGAACACGAAGCGCTGGTGCAACTCACTCAAGTGCATGCGCGCATCGATATCGACAACCGCGCCACAGGCGAAACCGTTCGCAACGCCGGTCTCGGCAACAATCGCGGCCCGTATCACCTGCCGGAGCTCGCCTATGCCTGGCGCACTGGTGACTGGGCGTTTGGCACGGGAGTTTTCGCTGCCGGCGGCTTTGGCATCGAATACGGAACGCAGTCTTTCCTATCGCGCACCACGACCAACAACGTCGCCACCGGCCTGCCCGTCAATTCGCGCGTCGCGCAGTTACGCATCCCGTTCGCGGTGGCGTTCAAGCCGGATTCGCGCTGGAGACTGGGGGCCAGCATCGACGTGGTCAATGCCTCCCTCAACCTGGCAAGCCTCCTGGATGCGCAGCAGGTGGGGCTGCTGATCCAGTCTGGACGCGCCAGCGGCAACTTGGTGCCCGTGCTCGCGGCGATTCCGGATCTTTCCGGCGCGCACTTTGAGTTCGTGCGCAACAACGCCCTGGCATCAGAACTGGCTGCCTGGGGCGTGGCAGGTCGAATCGGTGCGAGCTTTCAGCTCAGCCCGCAAACCAGTGTGGCAGGTGCATACGAGTTCAAGAGCGCACTGAGAAATCTCAAGGGACGGGGACAGCTCACGGCCATCGACAAGGACAACAACCACATCAGGCTCGAGGGCGATGGCAGCCTGCCGGCCTTTCAGTTTCCGCAGGCCTTCGTACTGGGTGTCTCGCATCGGATCACGCCCCAAATGGCTGTGACTGCTGATCTGCGCCGCACGCTCTGGGGACAGGTATTGGGCGATACGGTGGTGGACTTCCGTAGCGACATCGGCGGCATCCTCAGCGTGAGTTTACCCACCGGCTTCAACAATTTGACGACGCTCGCCGTCGGTGCGGAGTGGCAATGGCAGCCCTCATGGACGCTGCGCGCTGGTGCTTCCCATGCCTTTCAACCGGCTGTTCCCAGCGATCACCTCAGCGGTACTTTCCCGACATTCACGCGCAACCACCTGAGCACCGGGCTCTCATATCGACATCGCGAAGCACACCAATTCGATCTGGGATTGAGCTATGGCTTCACCGATCCCGTCCGCAATCCCGGCCGCAACGTCAATAGCATCCCCGCCATCGAGGGCCGAAACCGGCAAATCAACCCGGTGATTGGCTACAGCTATCGCTTTTGAAACGGCCACAGCCACACGCCCGAGACTCCATTGAACAAGATCAAATGCGCCCTGATCGGCCCCGGCAATATCGGCACCGATCTGCTCTACAAGTTGCAACGCAGTGCCGTGCTGGAGCCAGTCTGGATGGTCGGCATCGACCCGACCTCCGAAGGTCTGGCCCGCGCCAGGGCCCTGGGCCTGAAAACCACCGACGAGGGCGTGGACGGCCTGCTGCCGCATGTGGAAGCCGACGGCATCCGCATCGCCTTCGACAGCACCTCGGCCTATGTCCACGCCGAGAACTCGCGCAAGCTCGTCGCACTCGGCGTGCTGATGATCGACCTCACACCCGCCGCCATCGGCCCCTACTGCATCCCGCCGGTCAACCTCGGGCAGCAGCTCGGTAGCGGTGTGGGCAACGTCAACATGGTCACCTGCGGTGGGCAGGCCACCATCCCGATGGTCGCTGCCGTGTCACGCGTACAGGCTGTGGACTACGGCGAGATCATCGCCACCGTGTCGTCCAAATCGGTCGGCCCCGGCACCCGCAAGAACATCGACGAGTTCACCCGGACGACCGCACGCGCGGTCGAGCAGGTGGGCGGCGCGAAGCGCGGCAAGGCCATCATCATCATCAACCCGGCCGAGCCGCCGCTGGTGATGCGCGACACCATCCACTGCCTCACCGTCGATGAACCGGATCAGAAAGCCATCATCGAGTCGGTGCTGAGCATGGTGGCCGAGGTGCAGCAGTACGTGCCGGGTTATCGGCTCAAGAATGGGCCGGTATTCGACGGTCGGCGTGTGTCGATCTTCATGGAGGTGGAGGGCCTCGGTGACTACCTGCCCAAGTACGGCGGCAACCTCGACATCATGACAGCGGCGGCTGCACGCACCGGCGAAGTATTCGCACAAGAGATGCTGGCAGGCCAACTCAAGGCCGCTGCGGTAAACCTCACGGAGGCCCTCGCATGAGCCTGCAGGGACGACAGATCAAGGTGCACGACATGTCGCTGCGCGACGGCATGCATCCCAAGCGGCACCAGATCAGCATCGAGCAGATGAAGACGATCGCCACCGCACTCGACGAGGCCGGCGTGCCGCTGATCGAGGTCACGCATGGCGACGGACTGGGCGGCAACTCCGTTAACTACGGCTTTGCCGCTGCCACCGACGAGCAGTATCTGCGCGCCGTGGTTCCGCTGATGAAGAAAGCCAAGGTCTCGGCCCTGCTCATTCCCGGCATCGGCACTGTCGATGAACTGCGTATGGCGCGGGACTGCGGTATTGGCTGCATCCGCGTCGCCACCCACTGCACCGAGGCCGATGTGTCGGAACAGTACATCGCACTCGGCCGCAAGATGGGTCTCGATACCGTCGGCTTCCTGATGATGTCGCACATGGCCGATGCCAACAAGATCGTCGAACAGGCGCTGCTGATGGAGAGCTACGGTGCGAACTGCATCTACACCACCGACTCCGCCGGCTACATGCTGCCGGAAGATGTGACGGCGCGCGTCGCGGCACTGCGCGATGCGCTAAAGCCCGAGACGGAGATCGGCTTCCACGGCCATCACAACCTGGCGATGGGTGTCGCCAATTCCATCGCCGCCGTCGCGGCTGGTGCCTCGCGCATCGACACCGCCTGTGGCGGCATGGGCGCAGGCGCGGGCAACACACCGATGGAGGTGTTCATCGCAGTCTGCGAGCGCATGGGTATCAAGACCGGCGTCGATCTGTTCAAGGTCATGGACGTCGCCGAAGACCTCGTCACGCCCATCATGGATTTCCCGGTACGCATCGACCGCAACTCGTTGACGCTGGGCTATGCGGGGGCTTACTCCTCCTTCCTGCTGTTCGCCAAGCGGGCGCAGGCCAAATACGGCGTGCCCGCCCGCGACATCCTGATGGAGATGGGCCGGCGCAAGACCGTCGGCGGTCAGGAAGACATGATCGAGGATGTCGCACTCGACCTGCAGCGTGCCCGTGCTCAGACGGCCTGAAGCCATGAGCCAGAATCCCACCAAGGTCTTCCATGCCGCCCGCGATTTCCTGTTGTCGCATCGGGAGGACTACGCCACCGCCTACACAGGCTTCCAGTGGCCGGCGCTGCCACAGTTCAACTGGGCGCTGGATCATTTCGACGTGCTGGCCCGTGACAACCACGGTACCGCACTGTGGATCGTCGACGATCAGGGCAGCGAGGTGCAGCGCAGCTTCGAGCAGCTGCGCGTCGCCTCTGACCGCACCGCCAATTTCCTGCGCGGTCTCGGCATCGCGCGTGGCGACCGCCTGCTGGTGATGTTGCCGAACCGTGTCGAGCTGTGGGAGCTGATGCTCGCCGCCATCAAGCTCGGCGCGGTCATCAGCCCCGCCACCACACTGCTGAGCGAGGCCGACCTGCAGGACCGCATCGAGCGCGGCGGGATGCGTGCCGTGATCGCTGACGAAGCCAGCGTCCCGCGCTTTGCCGGTCTGGCCGAGCACTGCATCCGGATCGTCTGCGGCCACGCTGAAGGCTGGAGGAGCTATGCCGACAGCGAACAGGCCTCGCCTGTCTTCGCCGCCGAAGGCAGCACCGGTGCCGATGACCCCTGCGTGCTGTATTTCACCAGCGGCACCACCGCCAAGCCGAAGATGGTGCTGCACACCCAGCAGAGTTATCCGGTCGGGCATCTCAGCACGCTGTACTGGCTGGGCCTCCGACCCGACGACGTACATCTCAACATCAGCTCGCCGGGCTGGGCCAAGCACGCCTGGAGCTGCTTCTTCGCACCCTGGACGGTAGGTGCCACGATCTTCATCTACAACCAGGGCCGCTTCGATGCGGGCAGGACACTCGCCACACTGGTGCGCTGCGGCGTGACCACGCTGTGCGCCCCACCCACCGCCTGGCGCTCGCTCATCCTCGAAGACCTCGCACGCTACCCGGTGAGGCTGCGCGAGCTGACCAGCGCCGGCGAACCGCTGAACCCGGAAGTGATCGAGCGGGTGAAGGCGGCCTGGGGTCTCACCATCCGCGAAGGCTTCGGCCAGACCGAGTCCACCGCCATGCTCGGCAATCCGCCAGGTCAGCCAGTGCGCTATGGCTCGATGGGCAGGCCCCTGCCCGGCTACCGGATTGACCTGCTGGACCTGGACGGCAAACCCGCCAGCGAAGGCGAGGTCTCCGTGCAGTTGCAGCCTCGTCCAGCTGCGCTGATGGCAGGGTATGCGGGTGACGCGGCACGCACGCAAAAGGCGCTCGGCGGCAGCCACTACGGCACCTCCGACGTCGCCAGTCGCGATGCTGATGGCTACTTTTGGTATGTGGGCCGCACCGATGACGTCTTCAAGAGTTCGGACTACCGCATTTCGCCCTTCGAGCTGGAGAGCGCGCTGATCGAGCATCCCGCCGTAGCCGAGGCTGCGGTGGTGGAAAGCCCCGATGCCAAGCGCCTCTGCGTCCCCAAGGCCTGCGTGATTCTGAAGCCCGGCGTGGCGGCGGATGCCGAGACCGCTCGTGCCCTCTTCAGCTTCACGCGCGGTCGCCTCGCGCCCTACCAGAAGATTCGCGTCATCGAGTTCTGCGACCTGCCGAAGACTGTCTCCGGAAAGATTCGCCGCACCGAGCTGCGCAGCATCGAAGCACAGCGACGTGCTCTCGGCACCCGTGGCGAGCGCGAATTCTTCGAGAATGATTTCCCGGAGTTGCTGGAATCGGGGCGACCTGTATGAACGTACAGCGCCCGAAGCACGCCACCGCCACCGCAGCCCGCCTCTGCGTATTGCAGGTGCATGTTGCCCCCGCCCAGGTCTGGTTCCACTGCCCCCGCTGCGACGAGGCGCTCGAAGGTTTCTTCTGCGATCCGCGCGGCACTGCCGAAGTGGTCTGCGATGCCTGCGGCACCGAGTTCGATATCTCCCATCACGCCAGTCTCATCCTCAACGAGGCAACCCCATGACGCCCGCCGCCACCGCCGAACAAGCCGCCGTCTGGCACGACGCCGAGAAGCAACGCTTCAAGGTCGCACGCCGTAGCTTTGTCAGCCCCCAAATCCTGCGCGACGAATACCGCACCATCTTCGACCAGTGCTGGCTCTATCTCGGGCACGAGTCGGAGCTGCTGAAGAACGGTGACTTCGTCACCCGCGTGGTGGCCAAGCGCACGCTGCTGTTCACCCGTGACGCACAGGGCAAGGTGAATGCCTTCTTCAACGCCTGCCCGCATCGCGGCGCGCAGGTCTGCCGCGAGCGCAAGGGCAACGCCAAGTCCTTCCAGTGCTTCTATCACGGCTGGGTGTTCGGCTCGGATGGCGCGCTGAAGAGCCAGCCCGCCAGCGACTGCTATCCGGAAGACTTCAATGCCGATGGATCAGCCAACCTCGTCGCGGTGCCGTGCCTCGACAGCTACCGTGGGTTCTGGTTTGTCAGCTTCAAGCGCGACATCGAATCGCTGGCGGACTACCTCGCCGGGGCCAAGGAATGGATTGATGTAGTGGCCGATCAGTCCGAAGCGATGATGACCATCGTCGGCGGCACCCAGGAATACCAGATCCGCGCCAACTGGAAGCTGCTCACCGAGAACTCCATCGACGGCTATCACGCCATCAACACGCACGCGACCTACGTCGACTACCTGAAGAACAGCAACGGCAGCATGTCGCCAGTGCCGTTCGAGGGCACCGGCTACGACCTCGGCAACGGCCATGCGGTGATCGAATACCGCGCGCCCTGGGGCCGCCCCGTCGCGCAGTGGATACCGCTCTGGGGCGAAGACGGCAAGGTGGAGCTGGCGAAGGTGAAGGCTCGCCTGGTCGAGCGCTTCGGCGAGGCCCGTGCCGAGCGCATCGCCAGCGGCAATCGCAACCTCTTCATCTTTCCCAACCTCGTCATCAACGACATCATGGCGATCACGGTACGCACCTATTTCCCCACCGCGCCGGACGCGATGCAGGTGAGCGGCTGGGCGCTGGCGCCGCAGGAGGAAAGCGCCTGGGCGCGCAAGTACCGACTCTCCAACTTCCTGGAGTTCCTCGGCCCTGGCGGCTTCGCCACGCCCGACGACGTGGAGGCACTCGAACAATGCCAGCGCGGTTTCGAGAACCTGCTTGAAGCGCCCTGGAGCGACATCTCCAAGGGCATGAAGAAGGAGAAGGTGAACTACGACGACGAGTTGCAGATGCGCGCCTTCTGGACCGAGTGGCAGCGCCGCACCAACGCCCGGGCGGGGATCTGACCATGCGCACCATTGCCGATGTCACCCGCGACGAGGTGGAAGATTTCCTGTTCCTCGAAGCCGAGTTGCTCGACGAGTGGCGGCTGAAGGAATGGCTGGCGCTGTTCACTGCCGATGGCTGCTACTACGTGCCGGCGACAGACGTGGCCCCCAATGCCTCGCCGGACACCTCGCTGTTCTATGTCGCCGACGATCGCTTTCGCATTGAACAGCGCGTCGAGCGCCTGCTGAAGCGCACGGCGCATGCCGAGTTTCCGCGCTCCAAGACGCGCCACCTCGTCAGCAACGTCCGTATCCGCAGCCGCACGACCGACGAGCTGGATGTGGGTGCCGCCGTCATCACCCACCGCACCAAGATGGGCCTCACCGAGACCTACATCGGCAGCTATCGCAACCGGCTGGTGCTGACATCCGAGGGCCTGCGAATCCGCGAGAAACGCTGCGTGCTGGACATGGATGGCCTCAAGCCCAATGGCCGTATCAGCATCATCCTCTAGGTCCTGACCATGCAGATTCCCTTCCGCTATCGCCGTCTCGCCTACGTCGCCCTGAACGTCACCAACCTCGCTCGCAGCACCGCGTACTACCGCGATCTGGTGGGCCTCACGGTCAGCGACGGCACGGAGCAATACACGGCGCTGCGCTGCTCGCGCGACCACCACAACCTGATGCTGTACCAGGCCGCGACTGCCGGCATCAAGCGCATCGGCTTCGAGTTGGAATCGGCTGCCGATCTCGCTGCGGCGAAGAAGTACATCGCCGGCCTTGGCCTCGCCATCGAAACCGTTTCCGCCGACGAACTGAAAAGCCTGCGCACCGTCGCCGCCTTCCGCTTCCGCCTACCGGGCTCGGGGCTCTGCATCGAGTTCCTCGTGCAGATGATGTTCCTGGCCAAGGCCTACGAACCGACCGTGACCAAGATCGAGCGGCTCGGCCATGTCGTGCTCAATGTCGCCGACTTCGAGCAGACCGTGGGATTTCTCACCGAGAAGCTCGGCTTCCGCATCTCCGACTTCGTGCCCGGCTTCGCGGCCTTTTTGCGCTGCTGGCCGAACCCGCTGCATCACTCGCTGGCCATCCTCGCAGGCGGCGACGACCACCTCAATCACATCAACTTCATGGTGCGTGACATCGACGACATCGGCAGCGCCATGAACCGCATGAAGAAGGCCGAGGTGGAGATCGTGTTCGGCCCTGGCCGCCACCTGCCATCGGAGAGCATCTTTCTCTATTTCCTCGATCCGGATCGCATGACGGTGGAATACAGCTACGGCATGGAGACCTTTCCCGAAGACGCCGCCCGTGAGGCGCGGCTGCTGGAGCCGGTGCCCGCCACGCTCGATACCTGGGGCAGTGTCGCTGCGCCCGCCTTCGGAAAGGTCGGTCAGATTGAACGGGAGCGCGCATGAGCCAGAGTCTGAAGAGCCGTGTCGCGGTCGTCACCGGCGCTGCTCGCGGTATTGGCCTGGCCGTGGCCGAGCGCTTCGCCCGCGAAGGGGCGCGGCTGGTGCTGGCGGACGTAGACGCCACCCTGCTCGAAAGCGCTGCCGTGACGCTGCGCACGGCGGGTGCAGAGGTCTTCACCGAAGCGGGCGATCTCTCGCAGCAGGTGGTGGCCGAGCGCACCATCGCGGCAGCCATCCACCACTTCGGCACGCTCGACATCCTGGTCAACAACGCGGGCGGCGGCATCCTGCGACCGTTTCTAGATCACACGCCGGAGACGCTGCGCACCACGATCGACCGCAACCTCTGGACCTGCGTCTGGTGCTGCTGGGTGGCGCTGCCGCACATGAAGGCGAAAGGCTATGGCCGCATCATCAATCTGGGTGCGGACTCGGTGCGCAACGGCCTCTGGGATCATGCGGCTTACAACGCCGCCAAGGGCGGCATGCACGGCATGACGACGGGTCTGGCGCGCGAATTCGCGCAGAGCGGCATCACGGTGAACACCGTCGCACCCTGCGTGGTGAATACGCCGCAGCTCGCCGAAGTGCTGGCACGTGACCCGGCGCTGGTGCGCAAGGTGACCGAGATCGTGCCGATGGGCCGCGCCGGCGAGATGCACGAGATCGCCTCGATGGTGGCCTATCTCGCGGGTGAGGAAGCGGCTTTCGTGACCGGGCAGGTCATCAGCGTGAATGGGGGCACCACGATGCTATGAGCCAGTTGCTCTCCATCTGTCCTGCAGCCGATCTGCTCGAAGGCGAGATCAAGGGTGCCACTCTGCCCGACGGCACCCGCATCGCGCTCTACAACCTGCACGGCGCCTTCTACGCCAGCAACGACACCTGCACGCACGAGAACGCCTCGCTCTCCGACGAGGGTATGGTGGAAGGTGGCCAGGTGATCTGCAGCTGGCATTTTTGCGGCTTCGATATCGCCACCGGCGAACCCACGGCCTCGCCCTGCAGCGAGCCACTGCAAACCTATCCCGTCACCGTCATCGACGGCATCGTGCATGTCGAATACTGAGCGCCCCAAGTCGGCAAAACCGTCCAAGGCCGCACCGCGCAAGCGTCGTACGCAGGCGGAACGCTCCGACGAGACCAGCCTGCGCGTGATCGAGGCGGCCGCCACCGTGCTGCGTCGCAAGGGCTACGCAGGCCTGCGTACCGACGAAGTGTCGCGGGTCGCCAAGGTCTCGCGTGGCGCGCAGCAGCATCACTTCCCCACCAAGGACAGTCTGGTGCTGGCCACGGCTGCGCACCTGCTACGCCACGGGCTGGACCGCGGCAAGGCCAGTGCCAAGGTGGCCCTGGCGGGTGGCGACGTGATCGAAGCAATCATCCAGGACAGCTTGGACTTTTTCCTCGGCCCCGACTTCGGCGTGATCCTCGATCTGGTGCTGGCCGGCAGCAAGGATCGTGGCCTGCGCGATGCCATCTACGGCTACTCGCGCGAGAACCGGCTGGGCGTGGAAGACGCCTGGGTCACCGTGCTGAGCGAGCAGGGCCTGCCCCGCGACAAGGCCGAGAAAATCGTCTGGCTCACCATCAGCATCGTGCGCGGCTTCTCCGTACGCGCGCTCTGGCAGCGCGATGAAGCCCTGTTCCGCGCCCTGCTGGACGAGTGGAAACTCATCCTTGCCGGCCATCTGAAATCATTGAAAGGAAAACGCGCATGAGTCTCTGGCTCGATCTGGTCGGTACCGAAATCTCCTACGTCGAAACGCCCTCCTACGGCCGTATCCGCATCTGCGAGGCAGGGCCCAAGGGAGCACCGGTGATCCTGTTCCAGCACGGCATCGGCGGCCATCTGGAGGCGTATTGCAAGAACCTCATTCCGCTCGCCGATCAGTTCCACGTTATCGCCTTTGACTACGTTGGTCATGCGCTCTCGAACCGCAAGGCCATGGAATACACACCGCCGGTATTGGCTGAGCAGGTGCGTGAGTTGATGGACGCGATGGGGATCGAGAAGGCGCATCTCAGCGGCGAATCGCTGGGGGGCTGGGTGTCGGGCTTCTTCGCGCTGAAGTATCCCGAGCGCGTCGGCAAGCTCATGCTCAACACCGGCGCGGGCATCCCCATCGTCAGCGAGAAAGGACGCGCCGACATGCTCGATCTCATGGAGCGCTCGAAGAAGGCCGCCGGAATCGCACCGAACTTCGAGGGGGTGAAGCACCGTATTGAATGGCTCATCCACCCCAAGAATCATCACCTCGTGACCGACGAGCTGGTGAACCTGCGTCTCCAGTTCTACCTCATGCCCGAGGGCCGCGAGGTGACGCCGATGGTGAACCGCATGCTGCCCCGCCATGACGAGTTCCTGCTGCCGCTGGAAGAGATCAAGGTCGAAACCATGCTGCTGTGGACACGCGACAACCCCATCCACGACCTGGCATGCGCCGAGGCGGCCGCGAAGCGCATCGCCAGATCGACCCTCTATGTGATGACGGCTGATGGTGCGCATTGGCCGCAATATGAAGCACCGGAAGAATTCAATCGCGTCGCCCGCGCCTTCTTCGCCTGAATATCGCGATGACTCAAGCCATCACCCAAGCCGCCCAGCGCCTGCTCACCGCTCACACCAGCGGCACCCCCTGCCCACCCGTGCGCGACCTGATCGCGCTCGACGATATCGAAGCCGCATATGCAGCGCAGGAGATCAACACGCAGCAATGGCTGGCCCAGGGCCGAAAGCTCGTCGGCCGCAAGATCGGGCTTACCTCGGTCGCGGTGCAAAAGCAGCTCGGGGTGAACCAGCCCGACTTCGGCATGCTGTTCGCCGACATGGCGGTCTGCGACGGAGAGCCGATACCCGTGGGAGCGGTCCTGCAAGGCAAGGCCGAGGCCGAGATTGCCTTTGTGCTGGAACGGGATCTGAACATCGAGCAAGCCACCGTCGCAGATGTCATCAGTGCGATCAGCTACGCCACCATCGCCATCGAGATCGTCGGAAGCCGCGTTGCCAACTGGGACATCAAACTGGTGGATACGGTCGCCGACAATGCCTCCAGCGGCCTATACGTGATGGGCAATACGCCCTACTCGCTGCGGGGCCTCGACCTGCGGGATTGCATCATGCAGATGACGCGCGGCGACGAGTTGATTTCCACCGGAGTTGGCCACGCCTGCCTCGGGCATCCGCTCAACGCAACACTCTGGCTGGCACGCAAGATGGTCGAGGTCGGTCGTCCGCTTCAGGCCGGCGACGTGATTCTCTCAGGAGCCCTCGGACCGATGGTGGCCGCGCAGCCTGGAGATGTCTTTGAGGCACGTGTCAGCGGTTTGGGCAGTGTACGGGCAGCTTTTGCAACGGCCTGAAAAAGCCGATTTTTGTCGCAGTTTTCCGTATAAGGTATGGTAGCCTACTATTTACAGGAAGCCGTCCGAAGAGACGCCCATCACTTTCAAGCCCGTGCGATTCAATGGAGAGCCTCATGCAGACACAGGAACAAACCCACCACAAGAATTTCTTCATCGACGGCGGCTGGAAGGCTCCGGCGACCACCAAACGCATCGACGTCTGGGGGGCCAACACCGGCACCATCATCGGCAGCGTGCCTGAGGGCAGCGAGGCCGACATCGATGTTGCCGTCGCAGCGGCACGGCGCGCCTTCGACGGCGGCTGGAGCCAGACCACCCCAGCCGAGCGGGCCGGTTACCTCAATCGCTTCGCCGATGCGCTCGAAAAGCGCGGCCCCCAGCTCTCCCACGCAGTCAGCGTGCAAAACGGCATGCCGTTGTGGGTTTCTGAAGGTTTTGAGGTGCAGTACACCTGCGGCCTGCTGCGCTACTACGCCGCGCTGGCGGCGGGCATTGTGAGTGAAGAACGCCGTCCCTCGCCGATGGGCTTTGACACCCTGGTACGCCGCAAGCCGGTGGGTGTGGTCGGTGCCATCGTCCCGTGGAATTACCCGGTCGCACTGTCGATGATGAAGATCGGCCCTGCCCTGGCCACCGGCTGTACCATGGTACTCAAGCCCTCACCCGGCACCGTATTCGACTGCTACATCGTCGCCGAGGCCGCCGCTGAAGCCGGCATTCCCCCTGGCGTGCTCAACTGGGTGCCCGGCGGCCGTGAAGTGGGCGCCTATCTGGTCTCGCACCCCGGCATCGACAAGGTGGCCTTCACCGGCTCGACGCCCGCAGGTCGCAAGATTGGCGAAGTCTGTGGCCGCTTGCTACGCCCGGTGACCCTCGAACTCGGCGGCAAATCCGCGGCCATCGTGCTTGATGACGTCGATGTGAACTCGATGGTTCAAAACATGTTGTTCGCCTGCTTTGCCAATAACGGCCAGACCTGCATGCTGTCGACCCGCGTGCTGGCACCGGCCAGCCGCTACAACGAACTGGTGGATGCGATTGCCACCTACGCCACCAACCTCAAGGTCGGCAGCTCGCTCGACAAGGAAACCCAGATTGGGCCGCTCGCCTCGTCCGATCATCGCGACCGCGTCGAAGGCTACATCGCCAAGGGCAAGACCGAGGCGCGTCTCGTAGCCGGCGGTGGTCGCCCCAAGGCACAAGACAAGGGCTGGTTCGTGGAACCGACCGTGTTCGCCGACGTGTCGAACAAGGCCGTGATCGCGCAGGAAGAAATCTTTGGGCCGGTGCTTTCCATCATCAAATACGAGGGCGGTGAGGAGGAGGCGATCAAGATCAGCAACGACTCCGAGTATGGGCTCGGCGGCACCGTGTGGTCGTCGAATAGCGAGCGTGCGCAAAACGTGGCCCGCCGCGTACATACCGGCAGCATCGGCGTCAACGGCTACATGATCGACATGGCAGCGCCCTTCGGCGGCGTGAAGGCCAGCGGTCTCGGTCGCGAGATGGGGCCGGAGTCGCTGGGGGCTTACCAGTCGATCCAGTCGGTATATCTACCCGTCGGCTAGTTTCACGGCCAGCAAAAAGCCCGCCCTTGCAGTGCGCAAGGGCGGGCTTTTTTGTGCCTGGCGAGATCAGCCGCGTGTAACTACCGGCTCACCCACCAAGCCGAAGGACTGCAGCGCGCCCAGCAGCGGCTTGTAGCCGAAGGCCTGACAGCCGGAGGCAAAGCCATAGCGCAGCGGTGGTGCCTGGCAGAGGTGATAGGCGACGTAGGCCTGCAGCAGGCCGGTCTGCTTGTAGTTGCAGCTGCCGTGAATCACGCAGTGCACATGCTTGCCACCGGGGCCTGAGGCGTGAACGGAATCCACCGAGGTGTTGATGCGATGGTTCTCGCGTGGTGGCATGCCCGCCTGCAGGGAGGCGGCCATGTCGCCCAGCGCCTTCTCCTGCTGCTCCTTGGGCATCTTCTTGATCTGCTCTTCCACCACGCCGATGATCTGCACCACGCCTTCCATCACCGTGCGCTCGAATACGCCGCCCATGGCCTTGCAGTTGGCCACGCGGGGGTCGTTCTTGAACCACACCGGATGCGCGGTGCCGCCCCAGGGCAGCGCCATCGCCACCGCGTGCTGGCCCGGTACCAGCACCTCGGCCTTGGCATAGGGCGACCACTGCACGTATTGCTTCTGCTCCAGGTGGAAGAAATCGGCGGTGAGGATGCTGAAGATGGTCTGCGTCGAGGCATAGGTGGGAAAACCTTTCCACAGCACCAGGATGTCGAGCGAGTCCAGACCCGGGGTTTCAAGCGCGATGTTCGCCGCGATCTCGCCTGTGGTGTACATCTGCGCGATGCCCGGCGTGAGCAGCAGGTTTTTGGCTGCAAACTTCGCGCCGTAGTTCTCCTCGCACCACATCATCCAGTTCTGCTCGCCATTGGTGTCGGTGTAGTGGACGCCTGTGGCAAGGCAGGCTTCGACCGCCTCCGGCCCGAATTTCATGAAGGGACCGACCATGTTGCAGAGCACTTTTGCCCCGGCGAGTAGCTTGGTGAGGGCTTCGACCGTGTGCTCGACTTCGGCGATCTCGTAGTCGGCGTTCTCGATGCCCGGCACCTTGTCGAGCACTTCCTTGATCTTCTTGGCATCGCGGCCGGCAGCGATGAAGGGCATGCGGTACTCGCGCAAGTATTCGGCGACCAAGCGGCCGGTGTAGCCGTTGACACCGTAGATGACGACAGGTTTTTTACTACTCATGGTTTTCTCCTTGTGTTGTTGCTTGGGGTGATTAGATGCGCTGTCGCTTGTGAAGAAACCGGAGCGAGCAGGGCCTGCTGCAAGCAGCCAAACCGATTGAAGGTTTGGCTGCGCAGCACGCGCAGCGCACTGAATGTGTGTGAGGTTGTTTGGCTTACAGGGGAGTGACTCAATGTCACGCCGCAACTCGGCCATACGCAGCTCCGAATGACGCCGTAGAAGGCCGGCGCAGTCGATTTACTCATGAGCGACCGCGCGCCACTGATAATCGAGGGACTCCTGCGCGAATCGTACGAACCAGTCGATGGCCTCGGGATTCATCATCGCTTCACGGCTGGCAGCCTTTTCCAGTGGCCAGCCCATCAGCAGCTTCCGCACCGGTACTTCCATCTTCTTCCCGGTGAGCGTGTAGGGGATGGCCTCGATGGCGTAGCAGCAATCCGGCACATGCCGCGGGCTGCAATCCTCGCGCAGCTTCGCCGCGAGGCGATCCTGCAAGTCCTTGTCGAGGGCAAAGCCCGGCTTGAGCTTGAGAAACAGCGGCATGAAGAACCGCCCGCCCGGCAGCTCACAGCACACGATGAGACTGTCCGCCACTTCGGGCAGTTGCTCCACCGCGCGATAAATTTCGGCGGTGCCGATACGCACACCATAGCGATTGAGCGTGGAGTCGCTGCGGCCATAGATGTAGCAGCCACCGCGGGCGTTGATCTTGATGAAATCGCCATGCCGCCATACACCGGGGAATACCTCGAAGTACGACTCGCGGTAGCGCTTGTCGTTGGCATCGTTCCAGAACCGGATCGGCATTGAGGGAAAGGGACTGGTCACCACGAGTTCGCCCACTTCGTCGATCACCTCGCCGCTGCCATCGTCGCGCCAGGCGCGCACGTCCATGCCCAGCATCCGCGTTTGAATCTCACCGGCGTACACGGGCAGCGTCGGTGCGGCACCGACGAAGCCCGAGCAGATCTCGGTGCCGCCGCTCTGGGACGTCACCCACAGATCCTGCTTCACACAGCGATAGAACCAGGCGAAGGTTTCTGGTGTGGACGGCGCGCCAGCGACCACCACCGATTCGAGCCTAGAAAGGTCAAGGCGCTTGCCGGGCTCCAGCCCGGCAAGCGC
>Ga0255091_1000124_pt1 | contig 35646 bp, 32 predicted proteins | sample Colum_Yuk_RepB_8_2_FD_188439 | JGI IMG/M metagenome (GOLD analysis project Ga0255091, IMG submission 188439) | Freshwater microbial communities from Columbia River, Oregon, United States - Colum_Yuk_RepB_8d | ecosystem: Environmental > Aquatic > Freshwater > River | place: USA: Oregon... | reverse complement strand
CCGCGATCTACAAATACCTGCCGCAGATGGACGTGGCCGATGCTGCCGGCTGGATCGTCGACGCCATCGCCACCCGGCCGGTGCGGCGCAGCATCCCGGCGGCACTTGCGGTGCAGATCGCCACCGCCATCCTGCCAGGACCGACGCTGAGAGGCATGGCCGTGTTTTACGCCAACCGCGCCGCCAAGCTGCGCAAGAAGCTGGAGCAGTCGGCCTCGTGAAGCCGGCCGCGCCCCTGAATAAGCCCGCCAAAGAGGCGGTAGCAGAACCAGCCACGGCACCGGTGATCGGCCTGGCGCTCGGCAGCGGCTCGGCACGCGGCTGGGCGCATATCGGGGTGATCCTGGAGCTGGAAGAGATGGGCATTCATCCGCAGGTCGTGGCGGGCACCTCGGTCGGTGCGCTGGTGGGGGCCATCTACGTCTCTGACGAGTTGAACAAGCTCGCCGAATGGGTGCAAACCTTGAACGTGCGCGAGGTGGTGCGGCTGCTCGACATCACCTTTTCGGGGGGCATGGTGCGGGGCGAAAAGCTCTTTGGTTACTTTGAACAGCATCACAGCAACGCCGACATCCGCACGCTGAAAAAGCGTTATGCCAGTGTGGCGACCGAGATGCACACGGGGCGCGAGATCTGGCTCACCAATGGGCCGGTGCTGTCGGCGGCGCGGGCGAGCTGCGCATTGCCGGGCGTGTTTGCACCCGTGAAACACGATGGTCGCTGGATGCTCGATGGCGGGCTGGTCAACCCGGTGCCGGTCTCGGTATGCCGTGCCATGGGTGCCGACGTGGTCATTGCCGTCAACCTCAACGCCCAGCTGGTCGGCTCGCATTTGTCTCGCGCCGGTCTGGACGAGGCCGAGGAGGTGGAGCGTGCCAAGCCGGCGGCCGAGCGCGGTATCTGGCAGAAGGTGGCTGCGTATCTATCGAGTGGTGATCGCGATAACCCGGGCTTTTTCGACGTGGTGGCGGCGAGCGTGAACATCATGCAGGACCGCCTCACCCGCAGCCGCATGGCAGGTGATCCCAGCGAGGTCACGCTGGTGCCGCATCTCGAAGACTTTGCCCTCATGGACTTCCATCGCGCCGACGAGGCCATCGAGGCGGGCCGCAATGCCGTGCGTTCGCAGGCGGCACTGATCCGCGCCTGGACACATACCAAGGCCGCCACATGAGGCGACTGCTGCGTCGTCTGTTCTGGTTTTCGTTGCTGCTGCTGGTCCTCTTCGTGGCGCCGGTGGTGTTGCTGCGCTGGCTGCCCGCACCCACTAGCGCCTTCATGCTTGCCAGTGACACCAAACCAGTGCGCTACCAGTGGGTGGCGGCCTCAGAGATCGCGGATACCGCAAGGCGAGCCGTCGTGGCCAGCGAAGACCAGAAGTTCTTCGAGCATCAGGGTTTCGACATTGAGGCCATGCAGAAGGCCTACGCCAACAACCAGAAGAAGGGCCGCCGGGTGCGCGGGGCTTCCACCATCAGCCAGCAGACGGCAAAGAACCTGTTCCTGTGGTCGGGTGGCGGCTACTTTCGCAAGGGCCTGGAGGCGATCTACACCGTGCTGATCGAAGCGCTGTGGCCCAAGCAGCGCATCCTCACGATGTATCTCAACATCGCCGAGTTCGGTCCCGGCATTTACGGCGTGGAGGCTGCCTCACAGGCGTTTTTCAAGAAGCCCGCCGCCAGGCTCTCGGCGCCGGAGGCGGCGCGGCTCGCCGCTGTGCTGCCCAGCCCACGTCGCTGGAATGCGGCCAAGCCGGGCCCCTACGTGCAGAAGCGCAGCCAGTGGATCTTGCGGCAGATGGGTGCCGGCCCACGCAGCGTACCCGTGGAAGAGCCCGAGCCGCCGGCCGATAGCGTGAATGACGACGAGGCGGCTGAGGCCATCAACCCGCTGGCCGAGCAGGCCTTGAAACAGCAGTTGCAACAGGAGCCGATGCCGGAAGCGCCTGCCGCGGCGGCTGGCAGTCCCGCGCCCGAGGCGGAACCGGACGCCGCAGCGCCGATTACTCAGCCCTAGCAGCCGTTGCCCAAGAAGAATGCAGTGAGCGGTGGGGCGGGGAGTTGCCGCGCAAACGAAAACGCCGCCCGAGGGCGGCGTTTTCAGTGCAGATGCTGTCTTACGCGAGCGCGTTGATGTGCGCGGTGAGACGGCTCTTGTGACGTGCGGCCTTGTTCTTGTGGATCAGGCCGCGGTCGGCGTAGCGGTCGATCACCGGCACCATGGCGGCGTAGGCGGCAATGGCCTCGGCCTTGTTCTTGGCTTCAACAGCCTTCACCACCTTCTTGATCGTGGTACGAACCATCGAACGCTGGGCAGTGTTCTGCTCGCGGGCCTTGACGGCTTGACGGGCGCGCTTTTTGGCGGATGCAATGTTGGCCAAGAGGTAACTCCAGTGTGCGGCGGTGCTGAAAAGGCAGCACACGCGGTAAGATGACAAAAAAGGGCGCGAAGTATGGTCGCGGTCTTAAGACCTGTCAATGACTGAAAGCCCGCACACCCACGCAACGCCACCCGCCCACCAGGGGCCCTCGCTCAACCGCTCCACCAGCATCGTCGGCGGCATGACGTTGCTCTCGCGCGTGCTGGGCTTCGTTCGCGAGATCATGCTGGCCACGGCCTTCGGCGCGGGTGCGTCGATGGACGCCTTCCTGGTCGCCCTGCAAATCCCCAATTTCGGCCGCCGCATGTTCGCCGAGGGGGCCTTCAGCCAGTCCTTCGTACCCGTGTTCACCGAGACCAAGACCACCCAGGGCCATGCCGCCTCGCGGGAGATGGTTTCGGTGGTGATGGGCACGCTCGGCGGGGTGCTGTCGCTCATCACGCTGGTGGGCTGCCTCGCGGCACCGCTACTGGTGTGGGCCTTCGCGTCCGGGTTTGCGACCGATGCCGGCAAGTCGCAGCTTGCGGCGGAGTTGCTGCGCTGGACCTTTCCGTACCTCATGTTCATCTCGCTCACCTCGATGGCGGGCGGCATCCTCAATGCCTACGGGCGCTTTGCCCTGCCGGCCTTCACCCCGGTCATCCTCAATCTCTGCCTGATTGCCTCCGCCTTCGTCGGCGATGGCGGGGTGCATGTGCTGGCGTACGCGGTGTTCGTGGCCGGCGTGCTGCAATTCGCCGTGCAGCTGCCGGCGCTTGCCAAACTCAAGCTGCTGCCGCGGCCACGCTGGGCCTGGGGCGACGGCCGGGTGCGGCGCATCCTGAAGCTCATGGTGCCGGTGCTGATCGGTTCTTCCGTCGCCCAGATCAGCCTCTTGCTCAACAGCAATCTCTCCACCCACTTCGGCGACGGCTCGGTGAGCTGGCTCTACTACGCCAACCGCCTGATGGAGTTCCCGCTCGGCATCTTCAGCATTGCGGTGGGCACCGCCATCCTGCCCGCGCTCGCCGCCCAGCACGCCCTGGCCGATGCGCGCAAGTTCTCCGCCACGCTCGACTGGGCGCTGCGTGCCATCCTCATCATCGGTCTGCCCGCGGCTTTCGGCATGGTGCTGGCGGCGGGGCCTCTGGTCGCGGCCGTGTATGGTCATGGCCGCTTCGGTGCCTTTGACGTGCAGATGACCACCTGGGCGCTGTGGGCCTACGGCGCGGGCTTCATGGGCTTTTCGCTGGTGAAGGTGCTGGTGCCGGGCTTCTATGCGCGGCAGGAGACCCGGCTGCCGGTGCGCTACGCCATCATCAGCCTCGTGGTCGGTATGGCTTTCAGCCTGGGTCTGTTCGTGGTGCATCGCGCCTCGGGGCTCGAGGGCGCACATGTGGGCCTGGCGATCTCCACCTCGCTGACCGCCTGGGTCAACGCCGTGCTGCTGTTCCGGCGGCTGCGCGCCGACGCCATCTACGTGCCGGGGGCGGGCTGGGGCCGGTTTTCGCTGCAGATCCTCGCGGCCACCCTCGCCATGTCGGCCGTGATTGCGGTGTTTCACCTGCCGATGGCCGACTGGATGGCCATGGGGCCGCTGGCACGCGGCGGGCGGCTGGCGATGCTCATCGCCGCCGCCATCGCAGCCTATTTCGGCGTGCTGTTCGCGCTGGGCGTTCGGCCCCGCGACCTCAAGCCGCGCCGGGCCTAACCCCTATACTCTGCGGCCCTTTTCACCAGCCGATGCGACCATCCCGATGGAATTGATCCGTGGCCTGCACAACCTGCGCAAAGCCTCGCGCGGCTGCGTGCTGTCCATCGGCAACTATGACGGCGTGCATCGCGGTCATCAGGCGCTGCTGAGCGAGCTGCGCAAGCGCAGCGCCGAAACAGGTCTGCCCACCACGGTGCTCACCTTCGAGCCGACGCCGCGGGAGTACTTTGCCCCGCAGAGCGCACCGCGCCGGGTGCTGACGCTACGGGACAAGATCGATGCCCTGGCGAGCTATGGCGTACAGCGGGTGGTGGTCGCGCGCTTCGATGCGCGGCTGGCCGCGTTCTCCGCCGAGACCTTCATCCGCGAGGTGATCGTTCGCGATCTCGGTGCCAAGGTGCTGGTCATTGGCGATGACTTCCGTTTCGGGGCGGGCCGACAGGGGGACTACGCCCTGTTGCAGCAGCACGCGGCGAAAGAGGGCTATGCGTTGGTGCAGGCACCGATGCTCGTCACCGATGGCGTGCGCTGCTCCTCTACCGCGCTGCGGGCAGCGCTGGCCGCAGCTGAGCTGGAGCCTGCGCGCCGCTTGCTGGGTCGCCGCTATGCCATCTCGGGCCGTGTGCGCCACGGCAAGAAACTGGCTCGCGAGTTGGGCATGCGCACAGCCAATCTGCCGCTCAAGCGCCGGCCGCCGTTGCCGTACGGTGTCTACGCCGTGCGGGTCACGGTGCCGGGTCTGTTCGATGGCTGCGCCGGTGTGGCCAGCATGGGGGTGCGGCCTGCGGTGGGCGGCACGCCTTGCCTGCTCGAAGCGCACCTTTTCACCAGCGAGGTCGACTTGTATGACCGCGACATGAAAGTGGAGTTTTTCCGTTTCGAGCGCGAGGAGCGCAACTTCGACTCGCTCGACGCCCTCAAGCGCCAGATGCAGCTCGATGCGGACCGTGTGAAAACCTATTTTGCAAATACCAACCGTGGCATTTGAAGGCGTTCGTCGTGGCTGAAGACTCGAAAGACAAAGACCCAAGATACAAAGTCCACCTGCCGCAGACCGAGTTCGCGATGCAGGCCAACCTGGCCAAGCGCGAGCCGGACATGCTGGCCCGCTGGGAGGCCAACGCCGTATATGCCGGCCTGATGGCCGCGCGCGAAGGGGCGAGCCGCGAAGAGAGCTTCTACTTCATGGATGGCCCGCCTTACGCCAACGGCGACATCCACATCGGCCACGCCGTCAACAAGGTGTTGAAGGACATGGTGGTCAAGGCCGAGCGTCTCAACGGCAAGCGCGCTTCCTTCGTGCCCGGCTGGGATTGCCACGGCCTGCCCATCGAGCTGATGGTGGAGAAGAAGTTCGGCAAGGTGGGCGAGAAGCTCAGCGCCGCCGAGTTTCGCGCCAGGTGCCGTGAATATGCAGCCGAGCAGGTGGAGCGACAGAAGGCCGACTTCAAGCGCCTCGGCATCCTCGCCGACTGGGACAAGCCCTACCTCACCATGCAGCCCGGCTACGAGGCCGAGCAGCTGCGCGTGCTCTCGCGCATCGTCGCGCGCGGGCATGTCGTACGCGGCTTCAAGCCCGTGCACTGGTGTCTGGATTGCGGCAGTTCGCTGGCTGAAGCCGAGGTGGAGTACCAGGACAAGCAGTCGTCCGCGATTGATGTCGCCTTCACCAGCAGCGACGTAGCCGACCTTGCCCGACGCTTCGGCGTCGCCACTGCGTCAGGCGCAGCCTTCGTGATCTGGACCACGACGCCGTGGACGTTGCCTGCCAATCAGGCCATCAGCGTCAACGCCGAACTCGATTACGCGCTGGTCGAGCAGGGCGGTCGAGCCCTCGTGCTGGCGGCTGGTCTGGTCGAGACTGTCTGCAAGCGCCTCGGCAGCGAGGGCCGCATCGTCGCCATGGTCAAAGGTGCTGCGCTCGAAGGGGCGAAGGCCCAGCATCCCTTCGCAGACCGCATCGTGCCGATCATCTGCGGCGATCACGTCACGCTCGATGCCGGCACCGGCCTCGTCCACACCGCGCCCGCGCATGGTGTGGAGGATTTCGTGGTCGGTAAGCTCTACGGCCTCGCGGTCGACAACCCGGTGGGCAGCAATGGCGTGTTCCTCGCCAACGCGCCGCTGGTTGCCGGCCAGCATGTGCGCAAGGCCGAGGAGCCGATTCTCGCGGCACTCGAAGCCAGCGGCGCGCTGCTGCACAAGGCCACCATCACCCACAGCTATCCGCATTGCTGGCGCCACAAGTCGCCGCTGATCTTCCGCGCCACGCCACAGTGGTTCATCAGCATGGACAAGGCCGGCCTGCGCGCCGATGCGCTCGCCGCCATCAAGGCCACGCGCTGGATCCCCAGCTGGGGCGAGGAGCGCATCAGCAAGATGATTGAAGGCCGCCCCGACTGGTGCATCTCGCGCCAGCGCTTCTGGGGTGTACCACTCGCACTGTTCGTGCACCGCGAGTCGCAGGAGCCGCATCCCGAGACCGCCGCCCTGCTGCTGCGCGTGGCCGATGCCGTCGAAGCGAAAGGACTCGAAGCCTGGTTCGGCAGCGTGCCTGCCGACTGGGGCGTGGACGCGGCACAGTACGAGAAATGCACCGACACACTCGACGTCTGGTTTGATTCCGGTGTGGCCCAGCCCGCTAGCTTTGTCGCCAATGGGCAGGCTGTACCCGAGCAGTGCGACATCTATCTCGAAGGCAGCGACCAGCATCGCGGCTGGTTCCATTCCAGCTTGCTCACGCGCGTCGCCACGCATGGCATTGCCCCCTACAAGAGCGTGCTCACCCACGGCTTCACGGTGGACGAGCAGGGCCGCAAGATGAGCAAGTCGCTCGGCAATGTGGTGGCACCACAAAAGGTGATCTCCACGCTCGGTGCAGATGTGCTGCGGCTCTGGGTGGCCTCATCGGACTACTCCGGCGAGATCGCCATCAGCGACAACCTACTGAAGCGCACCGCCGACGCCTATCGGCGCATCCGCAACACCGCGCGCTATCTTTTGGGCAGCCTGCATGGCTTTGACCCGGCGACCGATTCGGTACCGGCGGAAGAGATGGTGGCGGTGGATCGCTGGGCCATCAGTGAGGCCGCACGCGTGCAGGGTGAGATCAAGGCGGCCTACGCCGACCGCGAGTTCCACCGCGTTTATCACACGCTGCACAACTACTGCGTCAACGACCTCGGCGGCTTGTATCTCGATCTGCTGAAAGATCGCCTCTACACCCTGCCGGAAAAATCTGTCGAGCGTCGCAGTGCACAGACCGCGCTGCTGCACATCGCCGAAGGCCTGGTGCGCTGGATTGCGCCGGCGCTTTCGTTCACCGCAGACGAAATCTGGCGGCTGTTGCCGGGGGATCGCTCGGCTTCGATTTTTTTGCAGGGGTGGTGGACTTACCCCGTCGTGCATTCCAACGATGTGGATTGGCCAGCCCTGATCGCCCTGCGTGAAGGCGTGCGCAAGGAGCTGGAAGGTTTGCGAGTCAGCGGCGGTATCGGTTCGTCCTTGCAGGCCGAAGTGCATCTCGCTGTCGAGGGTTCTGCACTCGCGGCTGCCAGCGCGGTTGGCGAGGAATTGCGTTTCTGGTTGCAGACGTCTGCCGTGCAGCTTGTCGCGGCGGATGGCCGTTCTGCGGTGACGGCAAAGCCGTCGCCGCACAGGAAGTGCGATCGCTGCTGGCACTACCGCGAAGACGTAGGCCGGCACGCAGGTCATGAAACCATCTGCGGCCGTTGTGTTTCCAATCTCGAAGGCCCCGGCGAAATCCGGCGCTGGTTCTAGCTTTTCATCCCCTCTGCCGCTTGCGGGAGAGGGTTAGGGAGAGGGGGCGAGCGCAAGCGAATGCCTTTCGCGCTGCATCAATCGCAAAAGCACTCGCTACGCTCGCCCCTCTCTCCAAACCTCTCTCCCGCAGGCGGCAGAGAGGCTTCAAGGCGTAATACTCAAAACATGCGCACCAACTTCCGCTGGCTCATCCTCTCCGTCATCACCATCGTGCTCGATCAGATCAGCAAGTTCTGGGTCGAGGCGCGATTGCCCTTGTATGGCAGCGAGCCGATCATTCCGCACTTCAACCTCGTGCATCTGCAAAACACGGGTGCGGCCTTCTCGATGTTTCGGGATTCGCCCAAGCTCATGTTCATCGGGCTCGCCACCATCGTCTCGCTCGGCATCCTGTCCTGGCTCTTCAAGCACCGGCAGGGTGAAACCTTCACGGCCGTGGGCTTATGCCTGATCCTGGGTGGGGCCATCGGTAACGTCATCGACCGCGTGCGGCTGGGGCATGTCACCGACTTCATCGATTTCTACGTCGGCAACTGGCACTTCGCCGCCTTCAACGTGGCGGATTCGGCCATCTCGCTGGGTGCAGCCCTGCTCATCCTCGACATGGTGCTCGAATGGAAGCGCGGTGGCGCAAAGGCGATAAGCTAGGGTGTGTTCGCACTCAGTTCGTCGCTGCGTTGCGAGTGCAAGTCGCGTCAGGCAAGACGCGAGCCGACGCGAAGGCTGGAGCCTTCGCGAGGCGAGCAACGCGGCATGACGCGATTTGCGCCGCAACCCTTCGGGGCGGGACTGTTTTGGGGCATTGCTGTGTCAGCAAGAGTTTCAAGGGTTTACCCTTGCGCACTCTCGCTTCCTTGCACTGCCCCAAAACAGCCTTCCGCCGCAGCGACGAACTGAGTGCGAACACACCCTTCTATGGAAATCCTACTCGCCAATCCCCGTGGGTTCTGCGCCGGTGTCGACCGCGCCATCGAGATCGTGGAGCGCGCACTCGATGCACTCGGCGCGCCGATCTACGTGCGGCACGAGGTCGTTCACAACCGCTTCGTGGTGGAAAACCTGCGCGCCAAGGGTGCGGTGTTTGTCGAGGAAGTCGACGAGATTCCCGAGGGTGCCACCTGCATCTTTTCCGCACACGGCGTGGCCAAGGCCGTGGTTGAGCGCGCCAAGGCACGCGGGCTGACGGTGTTCGACGCCACCTGCCCCCTGGTGACCAAGGTGCATATCGAGGTCAAGCGCTACGCCCGCGAGAAGCGTGAGGTGGTGCTGATCGGCCATGAGGGCCACCCGGAAGTGGAGGGCACCATGGGCCAGTTCGATACCAGCTTCGGCGGCGCGATCTATCTGGTGGAGACGCCGGAAGATGTGGCGAGGCTGGCCATCCGCAACCCGGCGCATACGGCCTATGTCACGCAGACCACGCTATCCATGGACGACACCGCCAAGGTGATCGACGCCTTGCGCCAGCACTTTCCGCAGATCATGGGACCGCGCAAGGACGACATCTGCTACGCCACCACCAATCGGCAGGACGCCGTGAAGCAGCTCGCCGCGCAATGCGACGCGATGCTGGTGGTGGGCTCGAAGAACTCCTCCAACTCCAATCGGCTGCGGGAACTGAGCGAGCTGCTCGGCACACCGGCCTATCTCATCGATGGCCCGGAAGACATTGACCCAGCCTGGGTGCTCGGCAAGGCGCGAGTTGGAGTGACGGCCGGCGCCAGTGCGCCCGAAACACTGGTGAAGCAGGTGGTAACCCGCCTTCAGACGCTGGGCGGTGTCGCCCCGCAGGAGCTGGCAGGGCGTGAGGAACACATCGTGTTTTCGCTGCCGCCCGCGCTGCGGCGAGCGGTGCGCAATGCGGCGGTCGCTGACGCGACCTAGCGCCGCCAGCAGTCGGCAACAGTGCCCAGGCTGCTGCCGCGATCACCCGACGAGGTAATGCACAAGGTGCCGCAACGGGTATCGGTGCCGGCTGCAATGCGGACGGCATCGATACGGATCAGCCCGATGCCAGGGGTGCCACCCGCGCCGCAGGTGCTGGTGTTGTTGGTCCCCGTGATGCTGAGCTGATACAGGGCCCCGGTGCTGCTGCTGCTGATATTGCCGTCGCTGCTGACATAGGCCGTGCTACCCGAGAGGCCAAGCCGGTCGAACGAGGTGGCAAAGGCCTTGTGATTCACCGCGTAGCTTTCCTGCCGGGTCAGCAGGTCTTGCAGCGCCACCTTGGCCACCGTGCGGTTGGTGCGCATCACGTATTCGCGGTAGCTCGGCAGTGCGATGGTGGCCAGAACGGCCACGATGGCGACGGCGATGATGACTTCGACCAAGGTGAATCCGCCGGTCGTGGAGGGGCGCGAACGCAGGGTGTTCAGGGTCATTTCTGGGTCTCACCAAGGCGCTCGCTCCAGCTTGCGCGATAGGTCGTTCTGGCGGGGAGGGAGAAGATCTTTCCACCGGCGGCCTGATTGGTGCCGGCGAGGGCATTGACCTCGCCCGGCAGGCCGGTGGACAGCGGCACGTCGCGGCCTGGGGAGCTGCCATTGACGTTGAAGAACTGGCCCTTGCGCACGCCGAAGGAGAACAGCCGCGAAACGCCTTCCGATGGCGTGCAGATGCGTGCCGTGGGCAGCGTCGGGTCTGGTGGTATGTAGCTCGTGAAGGTGGTGACGCCCCCGTTGAACTGGGCACTGCTGGCGTTGAGGGTGACCGGTGACGAGAACAGCTTTTCGCCCGAGCGGGTGAAGCTGAACCGGTAGCCCGTCGGCTGTGCCGTCACGTCCACCAGCGTGCCAGCCGGCGCGTTGGTGAAAGCGGTGTGTTGCGGGATGCTGGCTTCCGTCGTGAGGATTTCGCTCGCCGCCTTGCCGCTCACCAGGTCGGTGTCGCGGAAGGCGTAGAACGAGTTGACGGTGGTCAGGTTGAGCACGTCTTCACGATCGCCGGTGCCGAACAGCACTACGTCGCTGCCCTCGCTGCCGACGGTATTGCGCAGCGGTACATAGTCGGGTGCGAAGAAGATGCGACGGTCGTCGGCAAAGCTGTTGGTCTTGCCCGTGTTGTGCCGGCCTACGCTGGCAACCGGGGTCACTGTCCAGGTGCTGGCGAGCACGCCGGCAAAGTCGGCACGCCACAGGCGGCCACCGGTATCGCCCACGTAGAGGCGGTCGGTGAGGGTGTCGTTGTCGCTGTCCACGGCGGTCACGTCGGAGGCGAAGCTATCCACCATCAAGGGGTGGGAATACGTGCGGGTGCTGGCGTTGTAGCCCACGGCGCCGCGTACGCTGCGCCACAAGAGTTGGCCGGTGGCGGCGTCGATCATGTACAGCGCCGTGCCCTTGTCGGAGGAGCCGGTGCCGTCGTCCAGACCCACTCGCTCGTCGACGGTGGTCAGCGGGTTGTCGATGGTCTTGCTGGTGTTGGCATCCTTGCCAAGGCGGGTGCCGACGTTGTTGCGTCCACCGTTGTAGCCGCCGCCGAACAGCAGCACGGTATGCAGGGCCTGATCGGCGGTGGTGGTGAGATTTTCGTCGAGATCAACCCGGACGCGACCGACCTGCGGCGTGGAGAACGCCAGTGCGAGTGGCGCATAGAGGGCTGCGGTGCCCGCATCCACCGTGGTCTGGCCAGCGCGCAACAAGCCGGCCGGTGTGATGCGCCACACGAGCTTTGGTGCGGCGGGGTCGGTGATATCCAGCGCGTAATACGCCGCACCGCCGCGACGCAGCCCGAAGAACAGCAGCACGCGGTCGCCGTCGGTGCCGGTGACGTCGCCGATCACGCCAGACACGCCCGTGCTGGAGGGGCGGTCGCGGATCAGCACGATCGGTGAGCCGTCCACGCCATAGGGCAGGGCAGAGCCGGAGCTGTTCTCGCGCAGCACGCCAAGATTGCCCATGACCGCCTGCGGCATGAAACCCCACTGCTCGACACCGGTGCTGTCGTCGACCATGTGCAGGATGCCGTCGGCAGAGCCATAAACCACCCGCACCACATCGGTGGTGGAGCCGCCGCGCTTGCCGTAGTTGATGGCCACCGGGCGCGAATGCAGCACCGCGCCCAGCATCCACTTGCGGCCAGTCACACCGGTATTGGTGGGCGAGGTGCCGGGGCCGGTGCCCTTGGGTACTGACTTGGTGCCCACGTCGAAGCCACGGGCATGCAGCAGCAGCTCGCGGTTGACCGTATCGGCATCGCGACTGCTGGCGCTGGTACCGCAGGCGTTGATGCAGGAGTTCAGCGTGTTCGTGCAGTTGCTGTTACAGGTTGCCGCTGTGTTTGAACAACCCGTGTTGCAGTTGTTTTGTGCCGTGGTGCAGGCATTGGCGCAGCTTGCACCACCCAGCAAGCCGCAACTCAAATTGCAGCTTAGTGCCGAGGTGGTGCAGCCGGTGCCGCAGAGGGTCTGGTTGGAGCCACAGAGCAGCCCGCAGGCTGCCGAGGTGGTGTTGCAGGCGGTGACACAGGGCGAGACAGGGGCGACGAAGGCGGTTGCCCCGGTGGCGGCGATGAGTTCGGCCCGCACGCCAGAGTCATCCGGGTTGAGATTGCCGCAGGTGGCGAGGTCGGCGCAGAGCACGCCACCGGTGCCGAGGCGGGAGTCGTAGTAGAGATTGCGCGCCGCAGTGCCATTGCCGCGGCCCGGATTGCCGCCGCCATTGAAGGCATAGCCCGGGATTTTCTGGCCCGCGCCTCCCAGATCGGTCACGCCGCCATCGTTGATGACGTTGGTACCGAGCTTGGTGGAGTCCGTCCATACCGTGAGCGCGGAGCTGCGGATGCGGCCATCGCTGTTGAGTGCGAGGCTGACCGTGCCGCTGTTGGTGTCGCGGGCGTCCACGACATCGAATTGGCCCGTGTCGAGGCCGTTGGCGTTGAGACGGGTGCGCAGCTTGAGGCGCTTGAGATTGCCGACCCAGCTGGGTTTCTGGTCGGGGTCAGCCCGGAACTGCGGCAGATACGCCGAGGTGAGCACGCCGCTGGCATTGGTGCGGCTGGAGGCGACTGCGAGGCTGGTCAGCGAGGCATCCACCGACAGCGGCTTGAGCAGCGAACTGGCAATGGCCCTGCCGCGGCCGAGCAGACCCAGCACGTTCGTATAGGTGGTGACATTGCCCCCCAGGTTGCGGATCTGATCCAGCTGGGAGAGGTCGCCACTGGTGAACAGGTTTTCTTGCACGATGAAGCGGGACTGGATGCGGCGGCGGTCGTCGGCGCCATAGACAAAGCCGGAGTCCTGCGCGCCCAACACCAGCTCGGCCTGGGTCAGCGTACCGTCGCCATTGCTGTCGGCATCCGGGAACAGCGCCTTGAGCTCGGCATCGGAGTCATTTTCGCCTGCCGCGTTGGTGAGCTGCAGATGTACGAGGCTGATGGTGCAGGCCTGGGGGAAGTTGGCGAGGCCGGACTTGTATTTGGTGCGGCTGGGCAACTCGGCATTGGTATCCCAGGACAGCAGCGGGAAGGTGGTGTCGAGGTTGTTGGTGGCGTTGGTATCGCCGTAGTCGAAAACCCCCAGGTGGCCGTTGTAGATATCGTCACCGCGCAGGTATTTGGCCAGCTCGGCGTAGATTTCCTTGGTCTGGTACGGGTGATTCGAGGAGAGGATGTTCGGTGGGTTCAGGCTGGTGACGCTGGGCAGCAGGGCACCCACCACACGGCCCAGCAGGGCAACGAGTTGCAGGGGGTCGGCGAGGTTGGTGAGGCCGGTAAAGAGATAGGCACCGTTGCTGCAGCCGACGGTGCTCTGCCGGGGTTGCGGCAGACTGGAGAGATCGGCAAAGGCGCACACGCCTGCACCGGGGCCGCGATTGGCATGGTTGAGCAGGATGGTCACCCGCGAGTCCACCAGCGCGCTCAGGATCTGCTGGATCGCCAGCACATACGCCGCACCGTTGCTGAGCGGCAGTGCGCCGACCAGCCCGAGCGCACTGCCCAGCAGGGTGCGAACGCTGCTGCTGAGGTCGGAGATCAGCGTCGCCGGGTCCAGTCCACCGACGATCGGCACCACGGCAGAGGGCAGCGACACCCCCAGCAGCGAGGCGAGGTCCCCGATGCTGATGCGGCTTTGCAGGTCGAGGCAATTCGGCGAGGTGCCGAGCAGGATGTTGTCGCAGAGCACCGTATTGGGATTGGTGACGTTGAGGTCCAGCGCCAGGGCGGTGAGCGGGGCCTGCAAGGGCAGCAGCGTGGTGTCGATGTAGATGTCGGTGTCGTCGGCCCAGGCCTGGCCTGCTCCCATCAGCAGCGTGGACGCCAGCAGCAAACCCGCGAGCGGGCGGCGCAACAAGTTGGGGAGAGTCATGGTCAGCTCCTGCTCAATCTTCGTAATTCACGCCAGCGACCTTGGTATGCAGCTTCAGGGTGCCTTCGGTCACTTCGGCAGCACTCCTGGCGTCGGTGCTGCGATCGTAGCCACCGATGATGTTGAACCGGGCAAAGTTGTAGTTCTTGCCGCTCAGCTCGGCCTCGCGCAGCACGCCGACTTCGACGAACAGGGGTAGCTCCCGTCGCACCAGTGCATAGCCCCAGAGCTGCAGGGGCTGGGTGGCGAGGCTCACCGCGAGCCCATTGCTCGCGCATGGAAACGGCGGTGCGCCGCTGCTCACGCGCGCACCGATGAAGCAGTCGCTGTAGGTGGCGTTGCCGTCGACGGGCATGGCGGCCACGTTGTTGGACAGGATGTAGGCCACCATCGACTCGGCCGTCTGCACGGCTGACATGCGGCTCTCGGCATTGTTCGAGAGCTTGAGTTCCACCTGGGTGGCGCGCACCGCAGCGACGCCCAGCAGGGTGATGATCACCAGCATGAGCAGCGCGACCGCCAATGCGGCGCCGCGCTGTGAGGAGCGGGGCAGGGGCTGTTTCATGAGGGCTGGAAGTTTTTCAGTTGCACGGTGGTGGTGAAGACGCGCCGCAGCACCCCGTCGCTGGAGGTCTGGTCCGGCGCATCGCCGAGCTTGAAGGTCTTGGCGTCGCCGCTGGCGGTGGTGTTTCTGCTGGGTGCGCGAACCAGGATGTGGATGCGCGCAGTGATCGCTCTCTGCAGGTCGTCGGGTTGCGGATTGGTGAGGTAGTTGTTCACTACGCCGCTGCCGTCGGTGCTGATGCCCCACTCGATCTGCAGGTTCTCGACCCCTTCGGCGAGGCAGTCCTCGACCATTTTTGGCGTGGCAAGGGTGTCGTCGAGGTAGTAGCGGCAGAGCATCGGCACGCCGTCGCCTGCGTTACGAGCGTAATTGCGGACGTAGTAGATCTGCGGCGTGTAGGCATACACCTGCACGGGGTTGGTGGTGGGCGTGCAGATCGAGCTCACGCCGCTGCTGTCCGGGCAGTCCGTGGGGCCGCTCAAAGTGAAGGTGGTGCCTGCGCGGTAGAGCGTGCCGGTGCTCTGATTGGTCCTGACATAGAAGCGGTTGGGCGTGGTTTCGGCCGTTGCCGGTGTGCGGGTGCCGTTGGCATCGATGCTGAAGATCGCCTGCCCCGAGACGCGGCGAATCACCAGCACATCGCTGTTGGGCTGGAAGATGGACGTGCTCAGGCAGGTGAAATCGCTGGCGATGCTGCTGCTGCCGAGCGTGTTGTTGCGGAACACGACTGGTGTCCTCACGTCGAACAACCAGTAGTCATTGGCACCCTGGCTAGCGGGCCCGCAATCGCCAGCTGCCGAGGCCTTGGCCACCGCCGAGCGTGCCGCCGCCGAGACCTTGAGATTGATGGCGGCATCCAGCGGACGAATCCCACCCCAGTATCCCGCCATGGCGAGATCGCGACTCAAGGCATCGAGTGCGAAGCGGGCGTTGTCCTGCACGGTGGCCAGCGCCTCGTTCTGCCGGTAGTTGAGGTTGCTGGACATGAACACCGCCACCAGCGCGCCGATGGCAATCAGCCCCAGCGTGAGCGCGATCATCAGCTCGATGAGTGTCAGGCCCTGCTGCGAGGAAGGAGAGCGGTGCATGGCGGGCTAGGGCGTCTGGATGTGGGCCTGGACCCGCAACACCCGGCGATAACTCTGGTTGCTCGTGTCGAGTTCGTAATAGGTGCGCTCGAAATCGGGAAAGCCGCAGGTGCCCGCGGTGGCATCGTCCAGATTCGTGCTGTCCGGTGTCTGGTCGATCTTGCTCATGCCGCGCCATTCGATGATGACTTCTACCACCGAGGTAGTGCCTACGCGGCGCACGCAGCCGATGGGGTAGCGCAGGCCTCCCGCATTTTCGGTGCCCCCGCTGCCGGTGCCGATCACTTCCTTGGCGCCGTCGAGTGCTTCCCACCACTGGTAGTAATCCAGCAGCACGAGATCGCCCGGCGAGCAGGCCGCACTGCCCGCGGCGCTACCACCGCAGGCAACCGTGGCGGGCTGTGCTTTCACATCCTTGCCGACGTAGGCGTTCACCATGCCGGAGTTGCTGCGGATGCGCTCCAGCATGTCTTGCGCCAGCACCGAGGCGGTGGTGCGCTGCATGGCGTCGTAGGCGGCCTTCTTGGAAACCGCCTGCAGGCCCGCCGCCGTCAACAGGCCAATGGCGACGATGAACACCGTCACCATCGTCTCGATCAGCGTGAAGCCGGCCTGGCCCTGGTGGCTCATGTGCAGTCCCGTTGCTCCAGTGACACGCGGCCGCTGCGCGTGACGATGAGGCGGCGGCCGCGTGTGGCATCACTGACATGGCAGAGGTCGAAGCGCACCTCGGCGGCCACCTGGCCATTGCCAAAGAACGTTTGCGGGCTGGTCACGCTGCCGAGGTTGAACTGGTCGGGCAGGGGCTCGTTGATCAGGATCGGCGTGGTGTTGAGGGTCGTCCCTTTGAAGACGATCCAGCCGTTCTTCCACGCCGTGCTGTTCGAGCCGTTGGCGCAGGCGGGCGTGCCGAGGTTGGACACGTCCCGGGCACAGATCGACACCTGAGAATTGCTGGCAATGGCCTCGGAGCGGGCGCGGTTGAGTGCGGTGTAGAACGCCGTGGCGGCGTTGCGCGCCTCGGCGCTGCGAATCGAGTCGCGAAAGCTTGGCACCGCAAGGCCGGTCAGCACCGACGCGATGGCGATGACGACCAGCAGTTCCATCAGGGTAAAGCCGGTTTGGGCGATGCGCATGGGATGCTCCTTGACGACGGTTCTACCATGCTCGATCAATGCAGAGGGGTAGTGGCGACGGAGGTATCAGGTCTGCCGATAAGAGGCGTCAAATGTTTGGCGACTTTACGGGGCAGCGACAGTTTATTGGCGAACGCGCCCTTCAGCGCTCCCAGCAATCGCCCGTGGCGGGAGTTTTAAGCCCAGTGGAGGTGACGGCCAGTGCCGGGCAGGCAGTGTCGGCAGCCTGCGAGTTGATGGCGGTAGCGGTGAGGGTGAATGCAGCGGCGTTCGCTACCGTGAAATCCAGCTGGTACACCACCGCGGCATCCGTGCTGTTGGCGGTGTAGGTGCCGCTGCGGTTGAGAAAGACGCGCGTGGCCGTGCTGTTGGCGGTACCCACCAGGTCGGTGAAGTTCTGCGCATAGCTCCGCTGGCGGAGAAACAGTGCTTCCTGTCGGCCGACCAGCTCGGTCAGCGCACGCTTGGCCAGCGCGCGGTCGTTGCGGAGGATGAAGCTGCGATAGCTCGGTATCGCAATGGCTGCGAGAATGGCAGCAATCGCCATGGCTGCAATCACTTCCATCAGGGTGAAGCCGGCATTTTTATTGCGCACTGAGATCGTCCCGGAACTCATGGTTCTGACACCCAAACTGAAAATCCGGATCGAGCTTAGCGCAACGGCATGACCGCATGAGTAGCCAATCGGGGAGGCCTAGCGCCTTGGTGATCGGCGGCGGCATCGTGGGCTTGATGACGGCATTCGAGCTGATGCGTCATGGGGCTGCCGTGACGCTGCTGGAGCGAGGCCCGCTCGCACGACAATCCTCCTGGGCCGGTGGCGGCTTGTTGTCACCTCTTTATCCGTGGCGCATGCCGGCGGAGGTGTGGTCGCTTTGCGCCGAAAGCATGACCCTCTATCCGGCATTGTGCGATTTGCTGCGCGACGAGACCGGCATCGATCCCGAGTGGATACCCTCTGGCCTGACCCTGCTCGACGAGGGCGAAATCGAAAACGGGCTTGCCTGGGCCAGGCAGCAGGGCTTGACGGCATTACCCCTGACCGCCAGCCGCGGACTGGCCAAGCCGCAAGCCGCCTTGCATCTGCCCTGGGTGGCGCAGGTGCGCAATCCCCGTCTCTGCAAGGCTTTTGCCACCTATCTTCGGCAGCGGGGCGTCGAGATCCTGGAACAGGTTGGAGCAGTGGCCATCGAATGCAGTTCGGGGTTTGCACAGGCCGTGAACGCGCATCAACGCTGGTCGGCTGAGGTGGTCGTGGTCTGTGCCGGTGCCTGGACCACCGAGGTGCTCGCCGCGGCCGACTGGCAGCTGGATATCCGGCCGATCAAGGGGCAGATGCTGCTGCTCCGCGGCGAGCCGGGTGCGGTGCCGGGCCTGTTGCTGCGAGAGGGGCGATACCTGATTCCACGCGCCGACGGACGTGTGCTGGTGGGTAGCACGCTGGAACAGACCGGCTTCGACGCCGCTACCAGCATCGAGGCAGCCAGATCGCTGCGGGAGTTTGCCGACACCCTGGTACCCGCCTGCCAACAGATGCCGCTCGAAGCGCATTGGGCTGGCCTGAGACCAGGCAGTGCGGAGGGCATTCCGGCCATTGCCCAGCATCCCCGCATCCACAATCTCTATGTCAACGCGGGGCACTATCGCTATGGCTTGACCATGGCGCCGGCATCAGCGCGAAGGCTCGCGGTTTTGGTATCGAGCCAATAGCAACCGCTGCGGTAGCGTTGGCCGCTAGCCAAGCCGGTGGTGATTGCCGGGATGCGTTGCGGTGTCAGCGGCAGAAAGCGAAAAATCAGCTGCCCTGCGGTTGTTCAATCGGCATTGCAGCGCCGAGATGCCGAACCGAGGAGCCACCTGAGGTGCGGTAGCTACCCCGCAATCAATTGCCATCCCAGGGTTTCACTACGTTGCCGGCGAGAATGCGATCGCGGATGAGGCGCCGATTCGGATTAGGGTTATTGCAGAAACCGAGCACCAGTGAACCATCGACCGCCTGTGAAGTGTTCTGCGATGTGGCGCGTAACTGGTAGCGGGCCGTCGAGCCGCAATCTGCTGCACTCAGACGGTCGTATGTCTCAAGAGCAACGACGTAGCTGCTCTCGGGACAGCTGACCGGGGTGCTGGCATAGCCGAGCGAGGTCAGCGTTGTTGGGTAGCTCGCGCGGTTCTGGTTGTAGACCTGCATCTTGCGGTGGATCTCCATCAGGCAGCTGCCAGCTACTTGTCGTTGCGCCTTTCGGATGTAGCCCTGGTAGGTCGGCACGGCCAGCCGCGCCAGAACGGCGACGATAGCCATCGCGATCAGCAGTTCCACCAATGTGACCCCGGTCACGGCCCTTCTCGTCTTCATTGGTGTCCTGTCACCGGCTGCGGCGTGAATCACGCCAGTCGATCTCGCCGCTCTTGATCCCGACCGAGACTTTCGGCTTGGTATTCACGAGCGCGGCATTCGAGTTCTGGATCACTGCCGTGATGGTGCCGTCGTTCACGTTCGTCACGGTGCCCTGATGCAGCGTCACACCGGCAGCAATGCCTTGCCCGAGGTCAATAGAGGCGTTGACTTGGCCCGCAGCATTGGTGCCGAAGGTGCGGATGGCGGAACTCGGCGCCCCGGTGGTGAACAGCAGACCCAGCAGACGACTGGTGCCATCACCCTCGCAGAGAGTCGGGCTGGGCGTGAAGGCAGCACCGAAGAGGATGTTGCCCAGCAGGCTGGTGCGGGTCACGATTCGCTCCGACGGGTTGTTCCGCGTCAGCAGGTATTTCCATCCCTTCTGGGTCACTGCCAATGCCCCCAGGGCCGACTCGGTGACGACCGCACTCGGGGTAGTCACCCCGGAGACCGCTCCGCTCGTGGTAACCGTCGCATTGGTGGTATCCACCAGATTGGCGTAGTTGACAGCCGCATTTGGCGGTACCGCCGGTGTGGCGCTCGGGTCATCGATTACGCCGAACAAGGTCTGCTGCGCCGAGGTGGACTTATCCGCCTGTACGTAGAAGCGGCCAGTGCCTGCGTAGAGCCATCGACGGTCCCCGTCGTCGAGTGTTGGGGTCGGCGCGGCGGTGATCGGTGCACCCGGGTTCAACAGAATTTCTGGGCTACCCCAGGTGGTGGGGTCGGAATTACCGTTGGTGTTGATCTTGTAGAGGCGACCTGTGGGCGCTGCCGCCGTGCCGCCTGCCGTGCCGAAATAGAGCGCGTCATAGACAAAATCAAAGTTCCAGTCGGTGGAGAGCATGTCGCCGGTGAAGCTGTTCGCTGACGCCGCATCGAGAGATTTCGGCGTGTATCCACTGACAAAGGCGCGGTTTTTGAGGTCGTACAGATAGACGCCCGCGGTCTGTGTGCTCAGGCCGGTTCCCTTGTCATTGGGGCCGGTCCCGAAGGACAGGTACCACTTGTCCGTGACGGTTGCCGAACCGGTGGTTGTCGTGTTGGTGGCCGAATTGGCATCTCGCTGGTTGAAAGCCACGACCGTTGGCAGCGAGGTGGTGAAACCGAGTCGTTCGTTGGTGTCGGTCAGCTCCGCCAACACCGTGGGCGGTGCTTCCGGGTTGGTGATGTCCATGACCACGTACGCTGAGCGGAATTTCAGCGTGTTCGGCACGTTGGTGAATCCGCCAAAGCCGGGCTGGACGACGCCAGCGATCTTCGAGTTGAGGTCCAGCGGGCCGCCACCAAAGCGCATGCCGGTGACCATGACCGTACCCCAGCCAAAGGGGTGAAGGCATCCGGATGCGGTTGGCGTGGGAGCGCCCGCACTGCCGCAGGCGGACTCTGGTGTGAAGATGCGCGCATCAAAAACTCTGGGCTTTCCGTCCATGTAATAGACGTGCCCGTAATTGTTTTCGGTCAACCAGCGCAGGTGCGGCAGCAGGTTGTAAGGCACATAGGCCCACAGCTCGGCACCCAGGGGATGTGCGGTCTCCGAATTGAGGGAGGTCCTGAACTGCTTGGCCTGGTTGTCGAAGAATCCACCATTGAAGGCGTGCAGCATGCCGTCGTTGGCGCCGACGTACACCACCGTGCGACGCTGCTGATGACGCGCTGCATACGCCGCGTAGGTGGTGTCGTTGTAAAGCAGGTTGAACAGTTCCGATGGCGGACCCACTGGCGTGGGCGTGCTCTGCGCGATATCGCCCAGACGCATCACGTCGATCGTGCCGTCGCTGTTGTAATCGAGGCTGCGCGGACGCATGCCGTTGACCTCGCTACCCCGGATGTAGCTCACCAGATTGGTCGCGTCGGTCTGCGTGCCCACATTGAGCAGGCCGAACTTGGTGCTGCCAAAGCTGGTGGCAGCAAAATCGACAATATCGCCGCTGTCAACGGTGCCATTCAGGTTCTGGTCGACGTTGGTGAAGATATAGCGTCGGGTGCTGGCGACCGCGCTGTAGGTCCGCTGGTTGGCAGGGTCGGAGAGGTTCATCAATTGGTCTCGAGCGTTCCACAAGGTACGCAGCGAGGTGAGCGGCAAGATGCTGAAATTGTTCGCGGCCGGGTCGCCGCTGTAGCGCCGGAGCTTGGTCACCCGATCAGCGGGATCGAAAAAGGCTTCGACCACCGGGTCTGCAGCGTAGTCAGTCTCTTCGAGAATCTTGTCACCGTCATCCTCGCGAAGGCGGCCCAGCTTGTCGATGAACAGCGCCTGCAGAGTCCCGATCCAGGTTGCCTTGCGGCCGCTGTCATCGGTGTGGGCGGGTTCATACAGCGCCTGATACACCGCACCCTGGCCTTCGCGTGCATTGCTGACGACCGCAGCCGCCGTGCCGGAGGCGGTCTTGGCCAGGATGGCATCGAAAGCCCTGCGGAGGGCATCCTCCAGCGCATTGGGGTTGGAGACGTAGAAATAGGTATCCGGGAGCCCATCTGATCCGGGAGATCCATCGGCGAGCTTGGAATCCCATTCGGACTGCAAGTCCGGCCTGCCGTTACCGTTGCTGTCGACGAAGCCGCCGTATTTGGCGGCATAGAACAGGGGGTCCTTGAGCAGGCTAGCCTGGGTGTTGCCAAGCACATAGGTGGCGGTGGACGAGGTGTTCAACCGACAGTCGCTGCAGCCACCCGAGCTGTTCAAGTTCGTGGTGGGGGTCACGGTGATGTTGGTCGGATCAACGTAACTCGCCGAGGGCGTCCCTCCGTTATTGCCTAGACCTCCAGAGTGGAAATGAAGGCCGTCCTGAGTCGTACCGTTGATGATGTAACCAAAGGAAATACTGGTGCCCGCGCTGAGTGAGTTGGCTACCGTCGTCACCGCTACCGAATTGGTTGCGGTGTTGATCGCATAGCTGATGACGCCCCACATATCTTGGTCGTAGTCCGAACCTTGCGTGCTGTTTTCCCAGTTGACGTAGAAGCTTCCGGTACCTGCGGCGATGTTCTGGTTGATAACGCGGAAATCGACGATCGCACCTGGCCCGATGGGCGGCGGATTGTTGTCGGTGAGGTTGACGCGCAATGCTGGAATCAGCGTGACCTTTCGGCTGCTATTAGGTACTGGTACGACGATCTGAGGGGTATTGGTGGCGAGAGAGATGCCATACGTTGTGACTTTGAGGGACGAAGTGTCGCCCGAAGGTACGGTGATGTCAGAACGGATGCGATTTGAATGTGCGTAGTAGGCAGCCCCTGCGATCTGATAGGTGCCAAGCAAGCTTGGCGCCTCCGGGCAGATCCCGGTGACGTCTCCGAGGTCCGTCACTGTTTTTGCAACGCAGGAATTGGCGCTGCTTGACGGTGCGCCAGTCACGTTGCCAACGAAGAAATTGTTGCCGGTGATACTTTCCAGATCACCGATGGTCTTGGTCAGTTGCTTGGCAGTTTGCGTGCTGCCAAGGTCTGACAAGTTGTTCAATTGATCATCGTCGTACGACGAAACGCTTGCGTTGAATGCAAGCACATTGAGATTGGCGCAGTAATTTGCGGATGTAAGCGGGTCGACGTTGGTCGCGAGTTGCAAGCCGATGGTTGCATCCTTGCTGCCCGCCGAAGTGTAGGTGAAGCCGCTATTGGGGGCCTTGTTGGCAAGCATCCTCAGCGATTCAAGGTAGGCCTCGCCGATGGGGTTGCCCCAGGTGCTGCAATTACCTTCTGACTGACTGGAGCCCGTCGTGTTACTGCCGCCGGTATGTACCAAGCCAAGAAGTCGTGCGGTGCAACTGTCGTCAGGAGCGCCAGTACCTGTATAGCCACGACTGGAATAGTTGTAGCCGTACATCTTCAGGTTATCGATGGACGAGATCACTCCATTGCTGCCGGTCAAAACACCGGTAGTGCCGACACTGATCTCGTTGTTGAGCGAGCTAATCGCTTTCCGCAGAACCCCGCCGGAAATGTTCTTCGTGTAGCTCGGAGTCACTAATCCGAAGTTGATTCGGTTGTCGTCGCCATAAACCTGCATCAAACCGATGGGCTTTTTGATGCTGGTCAGGGTCGGATACTGCTTGCACCGCTCCTGTCCTTCCATGCCGGAAACGCAGGCCGCCACACGCACAATGAATTCGCCATCTGCCGTGTTTGATGCTCCGGCATTGCTTCCAGAACCCAAGGCATGTTTGAGCGATGCGACTGCGGTTCCTTTGCGCGGACTGAAGCCTGCGGCACCCAGCCCGAGGTGGGCAGCGCGGTTGCCATTGACGCCCACTGGATTTGACACTCCGGGTACGCCACCGAAGTAGACAGGGCCGCCTTCCTCCTCGTGCCAGTAGCACTGTCGACCTTCATTTGCACCCCAGAGCTCGAAGTTGCCTCTAGCTACTCGCAGCAATGGAGGTCTGGTCGTGGTTTGCGAATATTGGTCTGTTCCACTCGTGCCGCTGTAGGTCACGTTGCAAAAGCTGATACCCGCGCTACTGAGGTTGGTCAGCGTCCAATTGCTGATGCTTTCGTTCACCCCAGCCGTGCCGGTGTTGTAGACGCACACGGTAAAGCTGGTGGTTGAAGTGCCGACGTTGGGGGGGGCCGGCGTTGCACTGGCGACGGTTCCAGCGGCACAGTCGGTTGCGCGATCCGCGGCGGAGCGCCCGGTCTGATCCGCTACGAACCCATACATCACACGCGTCGGATCCGAGGTTTTCGTCAGCTTGATCTGGTCACCGGCGGCCAGCACAGCTCCAAGAGTGCCATTTGCGACGCTGAAATTGCGGTAACCCAGGGTCAGGTTGGCGGTCGTTGTTGAGGTGGTTGTCGCCGGTGTGTTGCTGATGGTGGTGAAAGGGGTCAGCTGGTTGATATCGGCCCCGTTGTAATACTTGGCATACGAGTGTGCGTCGCTTGTCAGTTGGCTTCGCTCCAGCACCGTCAAGCTGCTGGTATCGATAAAGCGCTTGCCACCGTAGAGCAGCTTGCGCATGGCATCAAGGCGGGTGGTGGACACCCAGTTGAGGAAGTTGCCACTCCAGTTGCCGCTGCAATATTTCGTGCTGCTGATGCTGGCCGGATTGAATCGTCCGTTCGTCGTGTCGTAGTCATAGCACTTGAACGAATCGAAGTAGCCGTAATAGTTGATTGAATGCTTGTAAGTGGTTTCCAGCGAGCCGTCGTTGTCGAGATCCGAGTAGTCGTTGTAAGCCTTGTATTGCAACTGCTGGTCGCGCGAGATCGTCAGCATCAGTTGGGGCGGCGCGCTTTGAACTGCAGTGATCGGTTGATCCGCGTAGGTCGCGGAAGTGGTGCTGGACAGGGGCGTCGCCAACGTCAGCAGGGTGACCTGGGAGGTTGAGGGCAGAGAAATCAGGGCGGCAGCGGCTGCCAGTGCCAGCAGCGCCAGTCGAATGGGGGCGACGCGGTTGCGAAGACGTTCGCGCATGACTGAAGCCTCTCTAGTTTCTCGGGGTGTAGCGGTAGACCGACGAGGTTTCGTAAGTCGCGGCATTGGTCGGATCAACGCCCTGGCTGCTGATGTGGAAGTAGATGTCGAGGCAGGGCGAGACGCGGTCGTAACCGCCGGTGGTCAGATCGCAGCCGGTCGTCCTCGCGGAACGCATCCGCTGAACTTCAATATCAGCCGCCATCTGGAAACTGGCTCCGCTGGTGGCTACGTTGCCCTCGTAGCGGGCGACGGGCGTGAAGTTGGTGTAGCCGAATCCGCTCTCCGGGATATCCACAAACCAGTTGGCCGGAGGATTGCCCGAGGTCGCTGGCGTGCCATTCGCTGCGTAAATGGATATGGAGGATGGGATTGTGTAGGCGAACTGATTAACTGGCGTCGCCCCGTAGATGGATGTCGGCCAGCCGGTTTCTGCATTGAATCCCAGCACTTCGATGAGCCGGGCGACGATCTGCCGAGGGGCTTCGGAGGATTCCTGGGCTTCGGTATGCATGGCGTTGTTGGCACTCATCCGCATTTCAAGGCCGGTGCCTTTGAGTGCCGTGACCGCCACGAGCGTCAGAACGACCAGGAAAATCAGGGCAGTGATCAGCACGAAGCCATGTTCCCGCCAGCGGATCAGAACCTGTTCGCGAGCCATCAGTCGGATCTCCGTGGTTTGACGCGATTGCGGATCTGCACTTCTTTGACGATCTGCAAGCGCTGAAACTTTTGCACACTACTGGGCGGGGTGTAGCTGTACCCGCCTGCCATGCTGTAGGTGCTGTCGTCGCTGAAGTTGTCGAGCGAGTCGCCCCTGACCACCAGACTGATCCTCGCAGAGATCACTTGCCCCCAATTGTCGGTGCCGACCCCGGTGGCATTGGCGTAGCGGTCTACCAGGGTATCGCCATCGGTATCCAGTCCATATTCGAGTTGCATCATTTCGATACCGTCCACCAAGGGCGTTGCCGCCGTATCGTCCACCTGGTTGCGGGTCACATAGAGCGATGGGGTGTTTGTATCGAAATTGCCGAGGTAGTAGAGCTCGCTCTGGAATCGGTAGTTAATGACTGCACCGGGTGTGGCAGCTGCCTCAGGTATGGCGGTGATGGCACTGGTGACGGCCGTGCCGGTTTTCGAGTTGAAAAGCGCCGCATTCTTTCCGGTCAAGACACGTAGGAAATACTTGCCATTGGCCGCACTGGCGGTTGTGCCGAGGTTGGCGGTGGTCACCACGTTGTCAGGGTCGGCGTAGCGGACAACCAGCGCGTCGCTGTTGGCCACGTAGTTAGAGATGCACCCTGTGGGAAGACTGTTTCCGGGGTAGCTTCCACCACCGTCATACCCCCGGATGCCGGTGCCGGGGTCGATCGCCCAGCTGTCCTTGCAGTTGCTGCCCCCCGAGTTGCCGGCGTAGGTCAAGGCGCCGTAAGCGGTGATTTTCCTGGGTGCGACGCTACCCCAGAAATCGGCTAACCGGACGGCGCGAGTCAGGTAGTCAGCCGCAAACCTCGCGTTTTCCTGCATGCGGCTCCGACTTTCCTGCACGCGATACCCTTGTTTGCTGCTGACGAACATCGAGATCAGGCCGATGGTCAGGATCAAGCCCACGGCTACCGCAACGAGAAGCTCGACGATGGAGATGCCGCCTTGACGATGGTGGTTCATGGCACGAATGGCAGACGGAAGCAGCGGAGGTCTGTGGCCGTCCCGGCGTTGCATCCGGTCCCCGTGGCACCGTTCCGGTCGCCGTCCCAGTAAACGGTAATCATCCGGACTGCATCCCGGTCGCAAGTCGCCGGACAGGTGACTGAAACCATGGCACCAGGCAGGTTGGCCGCCGGCCCGGCAGGCACATTGCCCAGAGCGGTTGTGCCGGAGACCGAGGCATACCAGACCGCGAGGTCCCAGGCCGCCTGATTGGCCGAAGTGCAGGTGCTTGCGTAGCAATTGACCGGCGGGTTGCCCATGGCACCGGCAGGCGTCAGGTAATTGCCGTTGATGACACCGTCCCGGTTGCCCCGCATGCGCTCGGCCATGTTCTCGGCGAGCGTGGCGGCCTGCATATATTCCCCGGACAACACATTGTTTGAGATCGCCGCCGTCTGCATCGCCGCGATGCCGATCAGGCCAAACGCCAGCAGCACGATAGCGACCAGCACTTCGATCAGGGTGACGCCCTGCTCGGACTTCATGGGCCGATTCTCGGACGGCCCACCGAAGAGAGGATCACGGTTTTATCCTGGCCGCTGCTGCCGTTGGGTCTGAGCGTGAAGGTGCCGCCGGTCGTCGAAGAGGCGACTGAACCCAGTCCGCTGGGTGAGTAGCTGACGCTGTTCAGACCGTTGGTGGAAAGCGGGAAATAGATCGCGCTCTCTTTGACGAAAGGGTAGTCGGCGCGAATCACGATCTCGCCGCTGTCGAGCGCGCCGTTGACGTTGGCATCGACGAAGGTCACCAGGCCGCGGTCCCAGGTGACGCTTGCGCTCGTATCACAGCTGGTTCCGGTGGTGGATTTGCAGACCACCACGGTGCGGTTGCGCTTGATGGCCTCCGAGCGAGCGAGCGTCAGCGCCTGGATGAGCGCGTTGGCATTCGTAGCGCCTTGGTTATTGGCCATCATCGTTCGGTACGAGGGAACGGCGAGGGTGGTCAGGATCGACAGGATCGCCACTGCGACGATCAGCTCCATCAAGGTGAAGCCAATCTGAGTTTGTGTGGCTGACGCGTTCCTGCGCATGGCGTTGCCTGTGTCCGATATCCGCTATTGAACAGTGCCCCGTCCAGCTTGGCAACACGCAAGATGGCGACCAAGCGGCTGGATTGCCTGATGAATGCGATCGGCGGGCTACCTCAACGCAGCAGCCGGACTGCTTTCCGCAAGGCTGCCACGAGCTGATCGATATCCTGCTCCATGTTGTAGGCGGCCAGCGAAGCCCTTGTCGTGGCGCTGACGCCAAACCGGTCCATGAGCGGCATCGTGCAGTGATGACCGGTTCGAACGGCAACACCCTCCATGTCCAGGATGCTTCCGATGTCCTGCGGGCTGGCGCCGGCGAGTACGAACGACAGAATGCCGCTCTTGCCTGGCGCGGTGCCGATCAGCCGCAGACCCGGGATTTCCAGCAGCCGCGGGATGGCGTAGATCAGCAATGCATGTTCGTGAGCGGCAATCTCGTTCAGGCCAATCGCCTCGACATAATCGATGCTGGCCGCCAGCCCGATCGCACCCGCCATATCCGGCGTGCCGGCCTCGAAGCGGTAGGGCGGCTCAGCCCAGGTCGAGCCTGCAAAGCTCACGGTGCGGATCATGTCGCCGCCACCGTGCCAGGGCGGCATGGCATCCAGTCGGGCTTTTTTACCGATCAGGCAGCCGAACCCGGTTGGACCGTAGAGCTTGTGAGCTGAAAAGGTGAAAAAGTCCGCACCTAGCGCTGCGAAGTCGACCTTTTGGTGCGCCACTGCCTGCGCCCCGTCGACGAGGATGGGAATCTCTCGCCGCGCCGCCTCGGCCACCATGGTCTCGACGGGGTTGACCGTGCCGAGCGTGTTGGAGACTTGCACCACCGCGATGAAGCATGTGCGCTCGTTGAGCAGGTTACGCCAGGCTTCGAGGTCTAGCGTGCCGTCGTCCAGTACCGGCGCGGCAATGACCTTGGCGCCGCACTCCGCGGCGATGAGCTGCCACGGCACGATGTTGCTGTGATGCTCCATGCCCGTGAGGAGTATTTCGTCGCCCACTTTCAAACGTGGCCGCAGAAAACTGTAAGCGACGAGATTGATCGCCTCGGTAGTGCCCCGAGTGAACACCACCTCTTCCCGCTGTGCGTTGAAAAACTTTGCGATGCGGTCGCGCGCGCCCTCGTACTGCGTCGTGGCCCGCTCGGCCAGCTCATGCACGGCGCGGTGCACATTGGCGTTGCTGGTTTCGTAGTAGCGGCTGATCGCGTCGATGACCACGCGCGGTTTCTGCGTAGTGGCAGCGTTGTCGAGATAGGCGAGACGCTTGCCGCGCACCTTCTCATTGAGAATGGGGAAGTCGGCGCGGATGCGCTCCACGTCGTAGCTCATGGCGTGTTCGCGAGCAGCAGGGTGCTCACCCGCTGCTCGGCCCATGCCTTCAGGCCCGGCAGCGGCAGCTTATCGAGCGCGGCCTGGGCGAAGGCCTGCGTCAGCAGGCTCTGCGCCTCGACGGCGCTTAAGCCCCGCGAGCGCAGGTAGAAGGCCGCGTCTTCATCCAGCTGGCCAAAGGTCGCGCCGTGCGCGCACTGCACGTCGTCGGCGTAGATCTCCAGCTCCGGCTTTGCGTCGATCTCGGCCTTGTCGCTCAGCAGCAGGCTGGCGATGCGCGTCTCGGAATCGGTCTTGGCCGCCCCGGGTTGCACTTGCACCTTGGCGTTGAGGATGGCCTTGGACTGCGCCGCTGCAATCAGGCGCGCACTGCTGCGGCTGGTGCAGCGCGGTGCGGCATGCCACACATGGCTGCGCTGATCGACGCGGCTCTTGCCAGCGAGGGCGGCGAGGCCAGTCTGCTCGAAGCGCGCGCCGGGTTCGGCCAGGGTGACTTCGGTCTCCACCCGCACGCGGGCGCCGCCGAATTCGATCTGCACCAGCCCCAGCGTCGCATCGGCTGCGATATGCGCTTTCAGATGCAGGGCGCGAGTGGCTTTCGGATCGGCATCCTGCACGCGGATGAGTGTCAGATGGCTTCCCGCAGCCAGCGTGAGCGTAAGCACGGCGGTGAGCAGCGTATCGCTCTCGCCTGTGCCGGGGGCATCCCAGATCAGCACCGTGGCCTTGGAACCCGCCGAGAGTGCCAGCCGATGCCTAAGGTGGCGCATCGTCTGCTCGCCAGCGAGGGCATGGGTGATGAGGAAAGGAATGTTGGCCACCCCGTCGATGGTCTTATCCACACCCTGCTTGGCGAAGGCGCGGTTGAGGGCATCGAGCGCGAAGCTGGTCGCCGTCTGCACCGGGTCGAGTGCGAGCAGTGGCAGCGGCTGGGCGCGGTCGAGCGCGAAGACGGGATCGAGCGCCGGCTTGGCGACAGTGAAGGTCTGCTCGGCCAGCCCCGACCAGTCGCTGTAGTGCCAGCTTTCCAGCTCTGGTGTGGGCCAGCCTGCGGCCTCGAAGCGCGCGAAGGCATCGACCCGCTGGGCGTGCTGATCCTGCGGCAGGCTGTTGCGGCAGCTGTCGAAGAAGTTCATGCCTGCACTCACGCGGCCGCCTCAAGCCAGCCGTAGCCCTTCTCTTCGAGTTCCAGCGCCAGTTCGGGGCCGCCGCTCTTCACGATGCGGCCACCAGCCAGCACGTGCACGAAGTCCGGCTTCACGTAGTCGAGCAGGCGCTGGTAGTGGGTGACGAGCACGGTGGCGCGTTCGGGCGAGCGCAGGGCGTTGATGCCATCGGCCACCACCTTCAGCGCATCGATGTCGAGGCCGGAATCGGTTTCGTCGAGCAGCATCAGCGTCGGTTCCAGAACCAGCATCTGCAGGATCTCGTTGCGCTTCTTCTCGCCGCCGGAGAAGCCCTCGTTGACGCCGCGCTGCAGCATCTTCGGCTCCATCGCCACCTGCTTCACCTTCTGCTTAACGAAGGCGAGAAAGCTGCCGGCATCCATCTCCTGCTTGCCCTCGTGCTTGAGCTTGGCGTTGAGCGCCGCCTTGAGCAGCGTGGTGTTCGATACGCCCGGAATCTCGACCGGATACTGAAAGCTCAGGAACACGCCGCTTCGGGCGCGCACTTCAGGATCGAGGGCCAGCAGGTCTTCGCCGCGATAGCTCACGGTGCCGCCGGTGACAACATAGTCTTCATGGCCGGCGAGCAGCTTGGCGAGCGTCGATTTGCCTGCGCCGTTCGGCCCCATGATGGCGTGGACTTCGCCCGCGTTGACGGTGAGCGAGAGGCCTTTGAGGATGGTTTTGCTGCCGATGTCGGCAGAGAGATTTTCGATGACTAGCATGTGTGCTCTTAGGCGATATAACCCCAGCTTTTGAATTGCTCGCGCAAGCTGGCGTCATCTTTGAAAGTGAGGAAGTAAAGGTATTCGGGGGCCAGATCGAGTTCACTCGACCAGTGCAAGGCCCCATGCTCGATGCGGCATTGCTCGAACGCCTGCGGTCTTTTCAATGTGGCGAACGCATGGGGTTCGGGTGCGGCAACCAAATCATGCAGATCAGCCATGCCGCTGCGTCCATCGCTGAATTGCAACTGCAGGCAGTAGTTGGCGAGCGGGGTGGCTTCGATGAGTTTGAGCATGGTCAATCTCAGGCGAGCGGCGTGATTTTCTGGAAACTGCCGACGTTGCTCGAAGCCTGCCAATTGGCAAGTAGTTCTTCGCGATGCTGGCTAGCCCACTCGACTACCAGACTCAGCGCCTTGGGCGGTAGCGCGCCTTGCACGATACCGAGCGATTCAATGGCGATTAGCGCCTCATGCTCGTTGTAGTGAGCATGGAAATGCGGCGGCGCATGATCCTTGAAATACATCGTGATGATGATGCCGAAGAAGCGGCTGATTTCTGGCATGGCTTTAGCCCACTGCACCTTCGAGCGAGACCGCCAGCAGTTTGCCTGCCTCTACCGCGAACTCCATCGGCAACTCGCGGAACACGTCCTTGCAGAAACCGTTGACGATCATGCTCACGGCATCTTCTTCGCTGACCCCGCGCGAGCGCAGGTAGAACAGCTGGTCTTCACCGATCTTGCTCGTCGTCGCCTCGTGCTCCACCTTGGCCGTCGGGTTGCGCACCTCGGTGTAGGGGAAGGTATGCGCGCCGCACTTCGGCCCGATCAGCAGCGAGTCGCACTGCGTGTGGTTGCGCGCGCCAGCAGCACCCGGCAGAACACGCACCAGGCCGCGATAGCTCTGCTGGCCGTGGCCGGCGGCGATGCCCTTGCTGACGATGGTCGAGCGGGTGTTCTTGCCGACGTGAATCATCTTGGTGCCGGTGTCGGCCTGCTGATGATGGTGGGTGAGTGCGACGCTATAAAACTCACCGATGGAGTTGTCGCCGCGCAGCACGCAGCTTGGATACTTCCAGGTGATCGCCGAGCCGGTCTCGACCTGCGTCCATGAAATCTTCGAGTCCACGCCGCGGCACTCGCCGCGCTTGGTGACGAAGTTGTAGATGCCACCAACGCCGTTCTCGTCGCCGGGATACCAGTTCTGCACCGTCGAGTACTTGATCTCGGCGCGGTCATGAGCGACCAGCTCTACCACCGCCGCATGCAGCTGGTTCTCGTCACGCTGCGGCGCGGTGCAGCCTTCCAGATAGCTCACCTTGGCATCGTCCTCGACGATGATGAGCGTACGCTCGAACTGGCCGGTGTTCTTCTCGTTGATGCGGAAGTAGGTGCTGAGTTCCATCGGGCAGCGCACGCCCTTGGGCACGAACACGAAGCTGCCATCGGTGAACACGGCGGAGTTGAGCGCGGCGTAATAGTTGTCGCGGGTGCCGACGACGCTGCCCAAGTATTTCTGCACCAGCTCCGGGTGTTCGCGCACGGCCTCGGAGATGGGGCAGAAGATCACGCCCGCCTCGCGCAGCTTGGCCTTGAAGGTGGTGGCGACACTGACGCTGTCGAACACCACATCCATTGCCACATTGTTGCCGGGCAGGGGCAGATCAGACACGACGCCAGCGAGTGTGGCCTGCTCATGCAGCGGGATGCCGAGCTTCTTGTAGGTCTCCAAGAGCTTGGGGTCTACCTCGGCCAGCGACTTCGGCGCGTCCTTGTGATTCTTGGGCTGCGAGTAGTAGCTGATGCTCTGCAGGTCGATGGCCGGCACCTTCAGCTTCGCCCAGTCGGGTGGGGCCATCGTCAGCCAGTGGCGGTAGGCCTTCAGCCGCCAGTCCAGCAGCCACTCCGGCTCGTTCTTGCGGGCCGAGATCATGCGGATCACGTCCTCGCTCAGGCCCGGTGCGACGGTGTCGGAGGCGATGTCGGTGACGAAGCCGGGCAGGTATTCGCGGCGGGCGGCGAGTGCCTCGACGACGTCAGCCTGGATGACCTTGGGGGCGAATGTTTCAGCGGCGGCGGACATGGGCATTCACCTGGCTTCTGGCTGGGTGGAATTGAAGGGGGAATTCAGTGACTTCGACCGCCACGCGGCCACTTGGTGCGAGCGAGGCGGCCATATCGGCCAGCGTCACGGCCTCCAGCGCCTGGGTGATGGCGGCATTGATGAGGCGGAACGGCGCCTTGGCACCGCAACCGGCTTCGATCGCACAGGCGCCATGCACGGCGCAGTCGGTGAGGGCGATGGGACCTTCGAGCGCGCGGATGACATCGGCCACCGTCACCTGCGCAGGTGCCTTCAGCAGGCGATAGCCACCGCGCGCGCCGCGCGTGGACGACACCAGCCCGCCCTGCTGCAACTGCTTCATCAGCTTGGCGACGGTGGGGGCGGCAACCGCCGTGCGGACCGACAGCTCCTGCGTCGCAAACAGGCGTGCAGGCTCAGCCGCCATGGCGGCGAGCAGCACGGTGGCGTAGTCAGTGAGCTTGCCGAGCTTGAGCATTCAGGTGCCTATACAAGACCAGATCAGTGCCGATTGAAGGGCGCGCAGTGTAGGCCTCGGTTCTCAGCACATCAAGTGCTCTGAGGGCGGCTGTTTTACCGGCCCCGCGCAGTGAAGTCGGCGTGCGACCAGGGCCGGTCGCCGCCGGGGTTTCCGCGTTGTGTGCTTACATACGGCAAGCGAGCCCAACCTGCCGAGCCATGCTCTTTTTTTTGCGTACCTTCATCGTCTTTACCGCTCTCGCCGGATCGCAGGTGGCGCATGCCGAAGCACCCGTAAAGGTGTTTGCAGCGGCTAGCCTGACCAACGTGCTTGACGAACTTGGTGCCCAGTGGCTGCAGGCGGGACACCCCCTGCCAAGTCTTGCCTACGGGGCTAGTTCCGTCCTCGCCAAGCAGATCGACGCCGGCGCGCCTGCAGACCTGTTTGCCTCGGCGGACCTCAAATGGATGGACTTCCTCGATCGCAACGGCAAGGTGGTGTCGGGCAGCCGCGTGAGACTGCTGGGTAATTCGCTGGTGCTCATCGCCCCCCGCGGGCGCGGGCTGCCAGTGCAGATGAAATCAGGCTTCGATCTGCCCTCCGCCTTCGAGGGCAAGCTGTGCACGGGCGAGCCCGGCGTGGTGCCGGTGGGCACCTATGCCCGGCAGAGTCTCGAAGCGCTGGGCTGGTGGGCGGCGCTGCAAGGGCGCATCGTCGGCACCGATGACGTTCGAGCGGCGCTGACCTTTGTCGAGCGTGGCGAGTGTGCGCTGGGCATCGTCTATGGCACCGACGCCGCTATCAGTCGCAAGGTCGAGGTGCTGGGGACGTTTCCCGAAGCCAGCCACCAGCCCATCGTCTACCCCTTTGCCCTCGTAAAGGGGGCCGGGCCGGGGGCCGCTGCGTTTTTTGACTACCTCCAGACATCGCCCGCCGCGACCAAGATTTTTGCGGCCTATGGCTTCGTGCGGCTCGGGCCGTGATGTCACTCACCCCGGCGGAGTGGCAGGCGCTGCAACTCTCGGCACGCGTGGCCTTGTGCGCCACCCTGCTTTGCCTGCCGGCGGGCGTTGCGCTGGCCTGGGTGCTGGCGCGACGGCGCTTTCCCGGCAAGTTCATGGTGGAGGCGCTGGTGCAACTGCCCATGGTGCTGCCGCCCGTTGTGCCGGGCTATCTGCTGCTCTGGCTGCTCGGCACACAGGGGGCCGTTGGCAGCTGGCTCTATGCCAAGTTCGGCATCGTACTGGCCTTTACCTGGAAGGGGGCGGTCGTCGCCTCCGCCGTGATGGCCTTTCCACTCATGGTGCAACCGGTGAGGCTGGCCTTTCGTCAGATCGACCAGCGGCTTGAACAGGCGGCCAGCACGCTGGGGGCCTCGCCCTGGCAGGTGTTCTTCAGCATCAGCCTGCCGCTGGCCATGCCCGGCGTGATTGCAGGGAGCCTGCTGTGCTTCTCCCGCAGTTTGGGGGAGTTCGGTGCCACCATGGCCTTCGTCGGCAACATCCCGGGTGAAACCCGCACGCTACCGCTCGCCATCTACAGCTTTACGCATGTGCCAGATGGCGAATCGGCGGCCATGCGCCTCTCGCTGCTGTCCATCGCACTCGCCCTGACAGCGCTGCTGGTGAGTCATTTCATCACCCGGCGGGCTGAGCGCGCGCTGGGACTGCACGCGATGGAGGATCGACGTGCTGTGCTTTGATTTCACCTTTCAGCGCGGCGGCTTCAGGCTGGAGGCCAAGGCCGAGATCGGCGACGGTGTGACGGCACTGGTCGGTGCTTCGGGTGCCGGCAAAAGCACCTTGCTGGCCCTGATTGCCGGGCTGCTCCTGCCGCAGCGCGGGTTTCTGAGCATCGATGACCAAGTGCTCATCGACACCGCCACCCGGCATCAGGTGCCGGCATGGCGCCGTCAATTCGGCCTGGTGTTCCAAGATGGCCAGCTGTTTCCGCACCTCTCGGTGCGCGACAACCTGCTCTATGGTTGGCATCGCTGCCCGGCGGCTGAGCGCCGCTTCGCTTTGGATCAGGTGCTCGCGCTGCTCGAAATCGGGTCGCTGCTGCCGCGCCGTCCGGCCCAGCTCAGCGGGGGTGAGCGCCAGCGCGTGGCGCTCGGCCGGGCGCTGCTCTATTCGCCGCGCCTGCTGCTGCTCGACGAGCCGCTGGCCTCGCTCGACGAGCGCCTGAAGCAGCAGATCCTGCCCTTCCTCAAACGCCTGAAAGAGGAGACCAAGCTGCCGATGCTCTACGTGAGCCATCTTCATTCAGAGGTCGATTACCTCGCCGACCGGCTGCTGCGGATCGAGTCGGGCCGTCTGCTCGGCGACTGCCCAGGCGACCCTGCAGTTTTACCTTGACCCGTGCGATCCGCACATAC
>Ga0255091_1000123_pt1 | contig 35681 bp, 33 predicted proteins | sample Colum_Yuk_RepB_8_2_FD_188439 | JGI IMG/M metagenome (GOLD analysis project Ga0255091, IMG submission 188439) | Freshwater microbial communities from Columbia River, Oregon, United States - Colum_Yuk_RepB_8d | ecosystem: Environmental > Aquatic > Freshwater > River | place: USA: Oregon... | reverse complement strand
GCTGGGGCGAAAGCAATCTGTTCGCCGTCAACAGCGTGTCGGAGATCAATCCGCCCAATGCCAATTTCCTGCGAATTCCGGGCGGCGAGATCAACGAGATCTTCCAGCCCGTCCCCGTCGCCTTGCTGTCGATGGACTTGTTTGAAAATGTCTCTGGCGAGCTGCTGTATCAGTTTGGCTGGAAGCGCACCGAGCCGGATGCCGCCGGCAGCTACTTCTCTGACAACGATATCGCTGGCAGCGGGCCTTACGCCGTGATCGGCCTCGGCCAGTTTGGCGAAGACCCCAACCGGCAGTTCCGCTTCGCCGGTGGTCTGGGCCTGCTCACGGATAGCTCCGTCACGGTCTACCCCGAAGAGCGCAAGCCTTCGAGCCAGGGGGAGTTCGGTGCGCGCATCAACTACAACGCCGAGTGGCTCAACGGTGGCACCGAGATGAGCTTCTACTTTCTGAACTATCACTCGCGACTGCCGTACGCCTCGGTGATTTCCAGCGACGAGAGTTGCGCGCGCGATGCCGATGATCTGGTCGCGGCCGTGACCGCCTGCCAGGGCTTCAGCGGCACCTTCCCCAAACTGCCGGGCCAGGCCGGGCTTGATCCGGTGCCCATCGACACCCTGCGCGTGCTGCTGGAATACCCGGAAAACACGCAGATGCTGGGCTTCAGCTTCAACACCAGCGTCGGCAAGATTTCGCTTTCGGGCGAATACTCCTTCCGCCCCAATGCGCCGGTGCAGGTGAATCTGCCGGACCTCGTGTTCGCCGGCCTGCAACCGGCACTGCCCGTCAACGACATCGAAGGCGACCCCACGACCGCGGCCAACCTGCTGGGGCGCGCTGCGGCAAATCTGGGCGTGACCACTGCACTGGTACCGGTACCCGTGGTGGCTGGCCTGCTGGAGCTGGGCCAGTCCACCCTGCCCAGTGCGCAGCACGCCATCCCCAGCTACCTGGTGGCCTACCGCAATCTCGGCCGCGTGGGGCCCAATCAATACATCCGCGGCTACGAGCGCTTGCCGGTGGGACAGTTCGACATCACCGCGATCCGCATCTGGTCGCAGAATCCCTTCGCGGCGGATCAGGTAATTTTGCTGGCGGAGGCTGGCTTCACTCATGTTATGAATATGCCGAGCCTGAGCGAATTGCAGTTTGCGGGTGGCACCTTCAAAGACTCCCATGCAGGCCCCGGCGGTGATGGCACCGGCCTCACCGCGGAGAACTCCTGCCGCGCCGGACAGGCCAATGCCGCCGATCCTACGAACCCCCAGAACTACACCTGCCACTTGAACCCCACGCAGCAGACGCGCGGCTTTGCCGAGAACTTTGCCTGGGGCCTGCGCTCGCTGATCCGCATGGAATACAACGATGTGATCTTCGGCTGGTCGCTCAAGCCAACGATCCTGCTCGGCTGGGATGTGGAAGGCACGGCACCAAGTCCCCAGCAGAATTTCGTGCAAGGCCGCAAGGAGATCCAGGTCGGCACCGACGTCAACGTCACGCCTTCACTCACCGGCCGCATCAATTACCAGAGTTTCTTCGGTGGCAAGCGCGGCGAAAACACCCGATCAGATCGCGACAACATCGCGCTCAGCCTGAGCTACGCGTTTTAGGAGTTGCAAATGTCCCTGGCTGATTCCGCAATGGGCTTGGGCCTCAAGGCCCTCAACCGGGTGGCGGGCTCCGCCGTGGTGGACAAGCTGGGGCTACGCCAGCTGGCCGAAAAGGGCCTGTTCCAGTCCACGCGGGCGGGATTCGTGGTGGCGGGCAAGCTGGGGCGCAGTTTCTCGGCCGCGCAAAAGCTGGTGAAGCCGGCACGCCTGTCGCCTGCCAGCGGCACCGGCCTGTTCGACCTCACGCCGACCGACGAGCAGCAGATGCTGCGCGATGCCGCCCACAGCTTTGCGCTGGAACAACTGCGCCCGGCCGCGAGTGCTGCCGATCACGACAGTGCCGCGCCCGCAGATCTGCTGCAGCAAAGCAGCGCCCTTGGCTTTGCCGCACTCGGCATCCCGGAAGCACTGGGCGGTGCGGGCAGCGAGCGCAATGCTGTCAGCAATGTGCTGATCGCCGAGGCGCTGGCCGAAGGTGATCTCTCGCTCGCGGTGGCCTGTCTGGCCCCCGGTGCCGTGGCCACCGCGCTCGTGCTCTGGGGCAACGAGTCGCAGCAGGCCCGATACCTCCCCGCCTTCGTGGCGGATCACGCGCCGGCTGCCGCATTGGCGGTGCAGGAGCCGCAGCCGCTATTCGATGCTTTTGCCCTGCATACCACCGCCATCCGCAGTAGCGGCGGTTACGTGCTCAATGGCGTCAAAGCGCTGGTGCCGCGCGGTACCGCGTGCGAGCTGTTTGTCATCGCTGCACAGCTCGACGGCAAGCCGCGTCTGTTCCTGGTGGAATCCAGCACCAGAGGTCTCAGCCTGCAGGCCGAACCTGCGATGGGTCTGCGTGCCGCCGCGACGACCCGTCTCAGGCTCGACAACGTCAAGGTGGAAGCCACCGCCCTGCTTGGCAGCGCCGAGGACTATGCCGAGTGCATCGCACTGTCGCGTCTGGCCTGGTGCGCGCTGGCTACCGGCTGCGGCAAGGCGGTGCTGGACCACCTCATCCCCTACGCCAACGAGCGCATCGCCTTTGGAGAGCCCATCAGCCACCGGCAGGCCGTGGCATTCATGATTGCGGACATCATCGTCGAGCTGGACGGCCTGCGCCTCGCCACCTGGCGTGCAGCCGCCAAGGCCGAGCGTGGCGACGACTTTGTGCGCGAGGCCGCCATCGCGCGCGAACTGGCCAGCAGCAAGGCCATGCGCATCGGCAACGACGGCGTGCAGGTGCTGGGCGGTCATGGCTTCACCAAGGAATACCCAGTGGAGCGCTGGTACCGAGACCTGCGCGCCTGCGGCTTCATGGAAGGCGTTGTTCTCGTCTAAGGCACGGACATGATCCACCTCGAAACCCCGAAGAAGTTCACCGCGCTGGTGGCTCAGGCGCATCAGGTCGCTGCACAGATGTTCCGCCCCATCTCGCGCCAGTACGACCGCGCCGAGCACGACGAACCGAAGGAGCTCAGGATGCTCGCCAGCCTGCTCGACGGCATGAACGCTGCCGGTGGCGGGGGTGGTGCCGGCGCGGCCGGTGCCGGCCGCGAGCGCAGCAGTGCAAACGAGGGCAACCGCAACGGCAGCAATCTCTCCACCGTGCTTGGCATCATGGAGCTGTGCTGGGGCGATGTTGGCTTGCTGCTTGGCATGCCGCGTCAGGGGCTGGGAAACTCCGCGATTTCAGCTGTCGCCAATGAGGAACAGCTCGAACGCTTCAAGGGTCGCTGGGCGGCGATGGCCATCACCGAACCGGGCACCGGCAGCGACAGCGCCAACATCCGCACCACCGCGCGACTCGATGGCGACCACTACGTACTGAACGGCGAGAAGATCTACGTCACCAGCGGTGCGCGAGCTGATCTCGTGGTGGTGTGGGCCACACTCGACCGCAATCTGGGCCGCGCCGCCATCAAGAGCTTTGTCGTCGAAAAAGGGACACCCGGCTTTGAGCTGGTGCGGCTCGAACACAAACTCGGCATCCGCGCCAGCGACACCGCCGCCTTCGTCCTCAAGGACGTGCGCGTGCCCCGGCAGAATCTGCTCGGCAGTGCGGAGGTCAACGTCGAGAAAGGCTTTGCCGGCGTCATGCAGACCTTCGACAACACCCGCCCGCTCGTGGCCGGCATGGCCGTGGGCCTCACCCGGGCCTGTCTCGAACGCACGCGCGAACTGCTCGCTGGTGCAGACGTGACGATCGACTACAGCAAGCCGGCCCGCCTGCAACACGCTGCCGCCGCCGAACTGCTGCGCATGGAAGCCGACTACGAAGCCTCGCGCCTACTGACGCTGCAAGCCGCTTGGATGGCGGACAACCGCCAGCCCAACTCGCTACAAGCCTCCATGGCCAAGGCCAAGGCGGGCCGCACCTGCGTGGAGGTGGCGCTGAAGTGCGTGGAGCTGTGTGGTGCCACCGGCTACGGCGAAGACGAACTGCTGGAGAAGTGGGCGCGCGACGCGAAGATTCTCGACATCTTCGAGGGCACGCAGCAAATCCAGCTGCTCATCATCGCGCGGCGCCTGCTGGGCAAGAGTTCGGCGGAGTTGAAGTAGAGCGGGTCGAGATCCGCCTTTCGCAGAAGGCGGCTAAGGCATCGCCAGAGGCACATCTACGCCCGCATAAAACTGCTCGAAAGCCATCTCGCCACCGCAGCATTCCAGTGGCAGCACATCGCCTGCCGAGAGCAGCTCTTGCACCCAGCCTGCCTCGGTGCGGCGCAGGCTCTCGACATGCGCCACGTCCTGATCCACCAGGATGTATTGCTTGAGCGAAGGGATCGACAGATACGCCCGCATTTTCTCTCGGCGGTCGATAGCGGCGGTGCTGGGCGAGAGCACTTCAACAATCAGGCAGGGGTTATTGATCGTGTGGCTATCGTCCTCGCTGCGGTCGCAGGCCAGCACCACATCGGGGTAGTAGTAATGGGTGTCGCGGATGTGGCGGATGCGCACTTGCATCGCCTGCGTGTGCGCCTCGCAACCATTGGCGCGGGCGAGCGGGGCTAAATGCAAAAATACATTGCCGCTGATGAGGCTGTGGATGCGGCTCGCGCCCGACATGGCGTACACCGTGCCGCCGACAAACTCATGGCGCACCGCACTCTCGCGCTCAAAGGCCAGGTATTCGTCTTCGGTCCAGTGCTTGTGGGCTTGGGCGCGCATGGCGGTACTCCTGATGACTGCGGACATGATAGCCGTGCTGGATACCGTCGTTTACAACTTCGGCCATGCCAGCTTCGCAATTAGTCCTAGTCACCCTGCGATGGGTCACCGCCCGCCGCGAAGATGCCACGCAGGATGACAATACCCAGCACCACCACGCCGGCAGCGATACCCGCCACCATGGCGGTGCTTTTGCCGGTGCTCCGTTTCTCGGCACTCAGGCCTTGCACATCGGCCAGCGCGACGCGGGTTTTCTCGCCCACAATCTCTTTGTCGGTGATCTTGACCAGCACCAGCTCCACGGCCTGGCCTGAGCGCAGCTGCACCTGCACCGTATCCCCCGCTTGCAGCTGCGCACGTAGATCCTTGGGCTGGGTGCTGGTCACCGGCACACGACCGGTACAGGCCACAAGACAAATCGACAGCAGCAGGCAAAGGATGTTTTTTGTCGTGTTATTCATGTCGTGCTACTCGCTGCACACCTCGAAGATGCGAGTGGTCACGCTGCCAGACTGCTCAACCACCACGTCGATGCGGTCGTAAGGTTTGGTGTTGGCATAGCGGTAGAAGTTGGGTGAGGTGTTGGTCGAAGGGCTGGCAGTGTTGCTGGCGGAGCCCACCGTTTCCTGCATCGTGTCGTTGAGATACGTGGTGAAACTCAGCGTTGTCGACACTGCTGTCTGTGAAGCCAGCGAGATCAATGCGCCGGCCATCCGTCCGGCTGGCACGACGGTGCCGGGCTGGGTGCGTGACTGCAGGGTGATGGTGCCTCCAGCTCCCGTGAATGACATCACTGCAGCAGTATTGGCATCGTTGTCGATGGCGTCGGTCGGTGCCGTATTCGTACAGAACCCGTTGCAGACGCTGGTGAACGTCGCCGTCGCGTTGCCCAGAAACGCAGCGCCGCAAACCGTTCCAGACGGCGAAGGCGAAGGACTAGGCCTCGGGGTGGGCAGGGGCGATGGCGTTGGGCCGGGCGCCGGACTCGGCGATGGCGTATCGCCACCGCCGCCACCACCACAGGCCGATAGCGCCAGCATCGCAGAGATCAATAAAATGCGAGGCACTGCTTCAACCAAGCCAGGCGAGGCAGATTGCATGGATTTCCATCCTTATTGGTTTGGTGCATTTGAAACGCTTGCCTCGAACAAGCGTTGACCTGCGTCGGATCATGAATCGACGGTGATGACTGTCGCGCCTCACACCGCCATCCACGACAAACCAGCAGCCATAAAAAAGGCCCGGAGATCATCCGGGCCTCGGTCACACCGACAGATGCTCAGGCAGCGAGTGCTGGATAGTCGGTATAGCCAGCAGGCCCCGGCGAATAGAGCTTGCTGAAGTCCACGGCATTGAGCGGCGCGCTTTTCGCAAATCGCTCCACGAGATCCGGGTTGGCGATGAAGGCCTTGCCGTAGACGATGGCATCGGCAGCACCGCCAGCAATAGCTGCCTCGCCGCTGGCCTGATCGAAGCCGCCATTGAGCAGCAGCGTGCCCTTGAAGTACTGGCGCGCGATCTTTGCCAGTTCCACTTCGGCGGGGCGGTCGTACTGGTCGTGACGCACTTCGAGATGGCCGATCTTTCGGGCATCGAGCTGCTGGGCCACATACTCGACGAGCGCTTTCGGGTTGGAGTCCTCCATGTCATTGAACGGCACCAGCGGCGAGATGCGCACACCGACGCGGCCGGCGCCGATGACGCGACTCGCCGCATCCACAATCTCCAGCAGCAATCGCGCGCGGTTCTCGATGGTGCCGCCATAGAGATCGCTGCGGTCATTGACGGAATCGCGCAGGAACTGATCCACCAGATAACCATGCGCGCCGTGAATCTGCACGCCGTCAAAGCCCGCGGCCTTGGCACGCTCGGTCGCCTGGCGAAACAGCTCCACGATGCCCGGGATTTCAGCCGTGGTCAGCGCACGGGGTGCCTCGTAGGGTTCCTTGCCGCGCAGGGTGTGCGTGGTCTCGTTGCGGATGGCCTTGTTGCTGCTGCTGACCGGCTGCACCCCATTGATGCCGCTGTGCGCGGCGCGACCCGGATGCCAGATCTGCATGGCGATCTTGCCGCCCTTGGCGTGCACGGCGTCGGTGACGAGCTTCCAGCCCGCGAGGGTTTCGTCGCTGAAGATGCCGCCCTCGCCGATGAAGGCGCTGGCATCGCCGGCCACCATGCTGCATTCCGTGAAGATCAGTCCAGCCGTGGCGCGCTGGCTGTAGTACTCGGCCATCAGCGCATTGGGGATGTGCGTGATGCCGGCACGGGTGCGAGTGAGCGGCGCCATGATGATGCGGTTGGCGAGGTGGATGTCGCCCATTTGCAGCGGCGTTTGAAGGGTGGTCATGTCTGTCGTTCCGTGTTCGGTGGTTGTGGTGGTGGAGATCGGGGTCGCTTTACCAGGGCAGCGTCTCGCCCATGTGACTGTAGCTGCCAGTCGGGCCATCGGCGGGCAGCGTCGCCAATTGCACGCTGGTCTTGGCGCCATCGACGATTTCCATCGGGGCGCTCGGGCCGCCCATGTCGGTTTTCACATGGCCGGGATGCGCGGCGTTGACCTTGATGGCAGTGTCCTTGAGCTCCCAGGCGAGCTGCACCGTCCAGGCATTCACGGCGCTCTTGCTGACGTTGTAGGCCGGCACCTTGAAGTCGTAGATGCCGCTGTCCTTTTGTTGGTGCAGCGTGTTGCTGCCGAGCACGCTACTGAGATTGACGATGCGGCCAGCGGGAGATTTCTTGAGGAGCGGCAGAAAGGCATTGGTGACGGCGACGAGCCCGAACACATTGGTGTCGAAGGTCTGCCGCCAGGCATCCAGCGTCTGCTCGCTCGGCTTCCGGGTCGCGTCGTCCGCCATCACGCCAGCGTTGTTGATGAGAATGTCGAGATGGCCGTGCTGGTCGCCGACCTGCTTGACGGCAAGCTCGATGGATTCCGCACGGGTGACATCCAGCGTCAGTGCTTCGGCCGCGATGCCGTCGCTCTGCAGCGCCAGTGCAGCAGATGCCGCCTTGGCCGGATCGCGCGCGGCAACGATCACATGGATGCCCTGCTTGCCAAGCTGCCGGGCGGTTTCAAAGCCCAGGCCCTTGTTGGCGCCGGTGACGAGTGCGATTTTGGTATTGCTCATGGTGAGTACTCCCTCTGATTGTTGAGATCCGGTCGTTCAGCGCCATCGTGATTGGCGCCGCTGATACCGCTCGGTAACATGCCACCATGTTCTGCGACCGACCGGTATCATTTCAAGAGTGGCACCGGAGGCTTTACACCATGAGCGCTGCAAGCACTGGCATTCAAAAGGATTCTTCTGCAGAAGAGCCGCGCGCTTCGGCCCGCGACCGCATCTTCAACGCCGCGCGCGAGCTCTTCTACCGGCAGGGCATCCGCGCGGTGGGCGTGGAGTCCATCGCGCAACACGCGGGTGCCACCAAGATGAGTCTCTACCGGGCCTTCGAGAGCAAGGACGAACTCGTGGCCGAGTGCCTGAAGCAATCCGAGCGCGAAGGCTGGCAGTGGTGGGATGCCACCGTACAGGCACACCAAGGCGACCCGCGCGCAGCCCTGCTGGCGCTGTTCGACAGCCTCGCACTGAAGGCCAGGACGTGTGAGAAGCGCGGCTGCGCCATCGGCAACGCCGCGGTGGAACTCACTGACGACGCACACCCCGCCCGCGCGGTCGTGGTGGCCTACAACCGCGAGAAGCGACGCCGCCTGCGCCTGCTCTGCCGTGAGCTCGGCGTGCGCGACCCAGACGCACTCGCCGACGGCCTGCAGCTGCTGATGGACGGCGCTTATCTCAGCCGCCTCAGCCTGGGTGCCACCGGCCCCAGCGCCGCACTCCGAAAGACCGCCGAAACCCTGATCGACGCCCACGCAGCCTGAGCCGCACTACCGGCTGTGGGAGCGATCGCCTCACGGGGCGGTGACTTGTGTCGCTGACGGGATCACGGCGCCGCACCAGCATGCTCGTCACTTCATGCCTGATTCAGAGCGCCTGCCTACTGTCGTGTGGTGCCACCGTCTTCGACGCCATGGCACTCCCCCCACATCAGGAGAATCCACATGACGACAACCGCAACCCTGGACGATCTCAAGAACGGCACCAGCCAGATTGCCGACGAGGCTAAGTCCACAGCCAGCAAGCTGGCAGCAGAGGCCAAGTCTGGTGGCAACGTCATCGGTAACGAGGTGAAGAACTTCATCTCCGACCTTGAGGAGATGGTGACCGCCAAGACCCACAGCAGCATCGACATCAGCAAGATCAAGAGCGATATCGCAGCCCGCATTGCCGAATACAAATCTTCGGCTGAGGCAGCAGGTCGGCAGGTCGTCTCGCAGGCCAAGGAAAAAGCCGAGGGCGTGAACAGCTATGTGCACGAAGAGCCCTGGAAAGTGATTGGTGCGAGTTTTGCCGTCGGCCTGTTGCTGGGCGCGGTCATCAGCCGCCGCTAGAAGCCCTGCCATGCCCCCCGCACTGGCTCCAGAGCAGTCCGCAGCGCCCATAACCCCGGCGGCAAACCCGCCGGGATTGCGAGAGGCCTTTCGCGTGTTGCTGGAACACCTTGGCGATCATCTGGAGCTCATGCGTCTGGAAGCCGGGCAGGAACTGTCTCGCCTCGGCGCGGTACTGGGCTGCTGGTTTGCACTGGCGCTGCTGGTGCAACTGGGCGTGACGTTCGGCCTCACCGTGCTCATCGCTTCGCTGTGGAATACAGAGTATCGAACCCTGGCGATGCTGTGCTCGGCCGCCGTGCTGCTGCTTGGCATGGTGGTCTGCTGGGTCAAGCTGCAACGCCTCGGCGCCAAGGCGACTCAACGCTTCACGGCCAGCGGCCAACAATGGCAACACGACCTTGCCTTGCTGCGGACGCTGCTATGAATCCATCAACCCCGCCTGAAACCACTGCGGCCATCATCAACCGCCTGCAACGCCAGCGCGAGCTCTTGCAGTTGCAGTTTGTAGAGGTCCCCAAGGCCAGAGCCGCAGCAGCTGAGGCAGCTGACCTGGCATCGGCTGCTGCGCTGTCCAGCGGCACCGCGATGCAGCCCTATTGGCCGCGCAGCCTGACGATGAAGCTGCTGCAAGCCCATCCGCAGATCGTCCAGCGCCTGCTGGTGCTGGCCGTGACGACAGCCGTGGGTGCGCGCTACTCGTCCTGGGCAGTGCGATTGCTTGGCCTGTTTCTGACGACGCGAAAGCAGTAGCCACTAGCGCGATGCTGGCGCCACCAGATGCTGCATGAGGAAGCTGCTCACGCGCGCATCCAGCCGCTGCTGCACCAGCGGATTGCTGACCATGTGCGTGAAGTTGACCAGCGGCAGAAACTCGAAAGGCTTGCCGGCCTTGAACAGCGCGTCGGCAAACTTGAGCGAGTGGAAGAAGTAGACGTTGTCGTCGCCGCTGCCGTGGATCAGCAGCAGTGGGCGCGTCAGCTCGCCCGCGCGCGCCACGAGGTCTGATTTCACATAGCCCGCCGGATTGGCCTGCGGCGTGTCGAGATAGCGCTCGGTGTAGTGGGTGTCGTAGTCGCGCCAATCGGTGACCGGCGCACCGGCCACCGCCACCTTGAACACATCGGGGCGCAGCAGCACGGCGGCCGCACTAGACGTGCCGCCATAGCTCCAGCCGGTGATGCCGATGCGCTCGGCATCCATCTGCGGGATCTGCTTCGCCAGCGCCAGCAGCACCGCGGCCTGGTCGTTGACGATCACGCTCAGCGCATCGCCGTTGCGGCCATCAGCATCCTTGAAGGCCCGCGCCCAGGCGCGACCGCGGCGCAGCGTACCGCGGTTGTCGATCTTCACCACGATGGCCCCGTGGTCGGCCAGCCACTGGTCGCGCTGCATCGCCAAGGCATTGGCGTTGACGACATTCACCGTCGGTCCACCGTAGACGGAATCGATCACCGGATATTTCTTCGCCGGGTCGAAATCGCGCGGCTTCAGGATGGCGGCGTGGAAGGTCTGACCATCCACTTCCACCGTCCTCAGCTCCGGCCGGGGCCACACGCGCGGCGTCTCGGCGACGCTGGGCAACTCAGCGATACGCTGTCCGTCGGCCGCGAAGACGGTGGTCGTCGCCGCGGCATCGAGCGTCGCCTCGGTGATGGAGAACTGCCCTCCCCGGCGCGCGACGCGCGCGCTGCGCTCGCCCTGGCCGGCGGCCAGTATCTCGGTCTTCACGCCCGCACCCGGTGTCACGGTGAGGCGCTGCACCTGCACTTCCAGCGGCGTCGGCGTGACGGTGGCCAGCACGCGGCCATCGTCGAGCACGTCGATCAAGGTGTCGAAGCCGCGCGCGACCAGCACCTGCGGGTTCTGCCCCTGGCGGTCGTAGCGCAATAGCTGCGTCTCGCCGCTCGCCTCGCTGGCGGTGAGAAAGCCGCTGCCATCCGGCAGCCAGTGCACGAAGGAGAAATCCGGGTCGAGCCAGGCGGCATCCTTCTGCACCAGCAGGGTCTCGGTCTTGCCGCGCGCATCGACGGTGAGGATCGCCTGCTCGCGCTGGTCGCGACTCTGCACGATGAGCGTCAGCGGCACCTGTGCAGGCCTCGTGGCCGGCCATTCCACGCGCAGCAGATAGGGGTATTTCTCGGCATCCCACTGCACCCAGGTGGTGGCCCCGCCAGTGACCGGCAGCAGGCCCAGGCGCACCCGCACGTTGGGCTTGCCGGGGCGCGGGTAATAGAAGCCCTCGGCTGACACCTCCGGCTTCGCCGGGTCTCCGATGCTGAAGCGCTCCACCTGCGAGTGATCGGCTTCCTCATAGACCAGCGTCTTGCCATCGGGCGAGAACCAGAAGCCCTGGAAGCGCGCCATCTCCTCCTGCGCGACAAACTCCGGCAGCCCGTGCTGCAGCGCCTCGCTGCCGCCCCTGGTGAGGCGCGTTTCCTTGGCGGACTCGAGATCGCGCACGTAGAGGTCGTAGTCGCGCACGAAAGCCACGCGGCTGCCATCCGGCGAAAGCTGCGCGTCGAGCGCGGGCTTGGCACCGTCGTCCAGCGTGCGCAGCTTCTGCGTGGCGAGATCGAGCGCGAACATCTTGCCGGAGAGCGGCAGCAGCAGCGTCTTGCCGTCGCGGGTGAGATCGAAGCGCGTGAAGCCCTTGGCCGTCATCCGCAGGCGCTCGCGCCGCGCCTTTTCTTCTTTAGACAGCGTCTCGTCCACCCCACCCAGCACCTGCTCGGGCGTGATGAGCTCGCGCGTGCTGGCGGTTGCGGTATCGAACACATACAGCCGGCGCGTTGAATCCCGGGCACCGCTGCGCAGGAAGAACAGCTGCCGTCCATCGGGCGTGAAGCGCAGTGCCGTGGGGCAGCCGAGCGTGAATTTCTGGGTCTCGGCGTAGTCCCTGGAGAACTGCGGATCGGGGATGGGGACGGCAGCGTGCACGTGGGTGGCGGTCATGGTGATGAGGACGCAGGCAGTAACGAGTCGGCGGAGTGACATGTGGGCTGGCGGTTGTGGCTTGCAGCAGTTTGCACTGATGGCAACGAAAGTCGTCGAGAAGGCGCGGCATCCGGCGACTTGGTACGAAAAGCGACCCTTCGCTCAACTTGTGGGGATTAGGCGTTTCGTGTCGCGAGATGCCTGTGCATCACGCCCTGCACGATGGCTGGGATGCTATTCCACCAGTGCAGGGATCAAAGCCGACACCAGGGTAGTGCCACTTCGGACGGTAGCGGGGCGCACTGGCTCTCGGACCGATACGCCGATCCGAGCGCGCTTTGGACCGCATCGAAGATGCTGGATCCTGATGTGGGATCATGCCGGGATGACCAGGAGAGGACAGAAACGATGAGCGCTCCGACCACTTGGGGGCTGGCCGAGCTTCGGAGAAAAGTCCCGAAGTACAGGGGCTCCCCGTTTTCGGCGCCAATCCGTTTCGAGCCGGCGATGGAGGCAGAGTACGTCGCCAGTCGCCAATTGCTGGGGCTGAGCTGGCGCCTGATCGTCGCCATCACGATGGCGTGCTATCTGATCGGGGTGGTGATCTTCAGCTATCCGATGCAGCTGGGGCCGCCCGAGGTGGCCTTCGTCACCCGCCTGGTGCTGCTTGCCGTCATGATCCCGGCCACCCTGCTGAACGTGCTCTTCGTGCTGTGGCGCCCGCTGCGTCGCTGGTCGGACGCGATCTGGATCCTGACCATGCTGGTCAACATCGGCGGGATGATGTTTCTGCGTATCCTGTTCGCCCGCAATGGCCTCGATGCCTGGTCCCTCTCCCAGCTACTGACGCTGCTGTTCGCCCTGTCCATCGTCCAGATGTCGACTCCCCGGATGCTGGTTGCGACGCTGATGGGCATCAGCTTGGGCACCGCGATCGAGTTCTGGGCGTTCGGCTTCAACATCCGTTCGCTGCTCGACACCAGCACCGTCAGCCTCACCGCCTGCGTCGGCGTGTGGCTGATGTTCGAGTTCGACAAGCTCCTGCGGGTCAACTGGTACCGCGAGCGCTACCTGGATCAGCTGGCCTCGACCGATACCCTGACCGGCCTCGGCAATCGCCGGTATTTCGATGCCATGCTGCGCCAGACGATTCGAGCGGCGGCCCGGGAACGCCGCAATCTGGCGCTGATGCTCATCGATGTGGACCATTTCAAGTCGTATAACGACCACTACGGTCACCCGGCGGGAGACCAGTGCCTGGAACGGCTGGGCCGCCATCTTGGGTCCGTGATGCGGCGTCCCCACGACTTTGCGGCCCGGCTCGGGGGCGAAGAATTCGGCGTCGTCTGGTTCGACCCCCGGCCGGAGGACGCCGCAGATCTGGCAGAGCAGGTACTTCGCGGTGTCGCTGCATTGGGTATTGCGGCCGCACCGGGGCGGGGCACTGTCGTCACCGCCTCGGGGGGATTGGTTCAGGTGCTGGCACCGCACCCCGAAGAGGCGACCGAAGGCATCGCCATTGAGCTGATGCGACGGGCCGACGCCGCGCTCTACGAGGCCAAACGCAGCGGACGTAACCAGCTATTCAATGGTGGCGCACTGGGAGCCGTGGCCGAAGCCCAGCCCCGCTGAGCGCGCCAGGGTGGCCTATGGCGGCGGGCAACCGACGGTGCGCTACTCGGCTGAGCGAGCGCCTGCTCCAGGCTGGTTCGAGACAGCACGCCCTGGGCCACAGCGTCACCCAATCCCAACCAGTCCCGTCTTGGTGTTTTCACAATTTATCGATAATCTATAGAAATCGATGTGACCGCCCGCTTCCGCAGCCGGCACATCACCCACACCCGACCGGAATTCAGCGATGTGGATTGTCCGAATTGCGCTGCAGCGCCCCTACACCTTCATCGTGCTGGCGATGCTGATCGTGATCATGGGCGTGTTCACCATTCTCAAGACCGCCACCGACATCTTTCCCAACATCAACATCCCGGTGGTGGCGACGGTGTGGACCTACGGCGGCCTGCCGCCGGACGAGATGTCGAGCCGGCTCATCCTCACCAACGAGCGGGTTGCGCAGACCACGGTCAACGACGTGGAGCACACCGAGAGCCAGTCGCTCACCGGCATCGCGGTGGTGAAATATTTCTTCCAGCCCAATGTGGATCGCGACCTCTCCTACGCGCAGATCGGCGCGGTGTCGCAGTCGCTGCTGCGGCAGGCCCCTGCCGGCACCACGCCGCCCTTCGTGCTGGCCTACAACGCCTCCAGCGTGCCCATCATCCAGCTCGCACTGGCGAGCGAGACGATGTCCGAGAGCCAGATCTTCGATATCGGCAACAGCGTGATCCGCACGGCGCTTTCCACCGTCGCGGGTGCTTCGATCCCCTTCCCCTACGGCGGCAAGCAGCGGCAGGTGCAGGTCGATCTCGACCCCGCCAAGTTGCGCGCCTACGGTCTCTCGGCCACGGACGTGACCAACGCCATCGGCGCGCAGAACCTGATCCTGCCGGCCGGTACGCAGAAGATTGGCGAGTTCGAGTACTTCATCAAGCTCAACGCCAGCCCGAAGACGGTGGACGAGCTCAACGACCTGCCCATCCGCACCCGCGAGGGCGAGGTCATCACCGTGCGCGATGTGGCGTTCGTGCGCGACGGCTCGCCGCCGCAGACCAATGTCGTGCGGGTGGATGGCCACCGCGCCGCACTGATGACCGTGCTCAAGACCGGCTCGGCCTCCACGCTCGATATCATCGACAGCATCAAATCCAAGCTGCCGGGCATCCGCGACACCCTGCCCGAGGCGATGAAGGTGACCACGCTGGGCGACCAGTCGGTATTCGTGCGCGGCGCGATCGAGGGCGTGGTGCACGAGGCAGTGATCGCCGCGGTGCTCACGGGGCTGATGATCCTGCTCTTCCTCGCCAGCTGGCGCTCGACGCTCATCATCACCATCTCGATCCCACTCGCCATCCTCGCCTCCATCATCTGCCTGTCGGCGCTGGGTCAGACCATCAACATCATGACGCTCGGCGGCCTCGCCCTCGCCGTCGGCATCCTGGTGGACGACGCCACCGTGACCATCGAGAACATCAACTGGCATCTCGAACAGGGCAAGGATGTGGAGACCGCCATCCTCGAAGGTGCGCACCAGATCGCCATGCCGGCGCTGGTGTCCACGCTCGCCATCTGCATCGTGTTCGTGCCGATGTTCTTCTTGAGCGGCATCGCCAAGTTCCTGTTCGTGCCGATGGCAGAAGCGGTGGTGTTCGCCATGCTCGCCTCCTACGTGCTGTCGCGCACCCTGGTGCCCACGCTCGCCAAGTACTGGCTGAAGCTGCACGACCCGCATGCCCACGCGAATGCGCGCGGGTTCCTGGCGCGCTTCCAGGCCGGCTTCGAGCGCGGCTTCATCCGCCTGCGCGAGCGCTACAGCCGGGGGCTGCACGGCGCGATCACCGCCGGCCCGCGCTTTGCGGCGGTGTTCCTGCTCGTCATGTCGGCGACGGCGGTCATTGCCTTCCCCATCAATGCCTGGCTGCCGGGACTGGGGCAGGACTTCTTCCCGCAGGTGGATGCCGGCCAGATCCGTCTGCACCTGCGCGCCCGCACCGGCACCCGTATCGAGCAGACCACCGCGCTCTGCGACGAAGTGGAGGCCGAGATCAAGAAGCTCATCCCGGCGGAAGAGATCGGCAGCATCGTCGACAACATCGGCCTGCCCTACAGCGGCATCAACCTCGCCTACAGCACCTCGGCCCCGGTCGGCCCCGGTGATGCGGACATCCTCATCTCGCTGAAGGAAGGCCACGCGCCCACCGCCGACTACGTGCGCGAGCTGCGCAAGACGCTGCCCCAGCGCTTCCCCTCTACCAGCTTCGCCTTCCTGCCCGCGGACATCGTCAGCCAGATCCTCAACTTCGGCCTGCCCGCGCCCATCGACATCCAGATCACCGGCGGCAAGACCGACGCCAACCGCGCGCTAGCGGTGCAGCTGCTGGCTAAGCTCAAGACCGTGCCGGGGCTGGTGGATCTGCGCATCCAGCAGGCTTTCGACTATCCGCAGATCAACGTCGATGTGAACCGCAGCAACGCCTCGCAGCTGGGGCTGACGCAGGCCAATGTCGCCACCAATCTGCTGGTGTCGCTCTCTGGCAGTTTCCAGAGCGCGCCCACCTTCTGGCTCGACCCCAAGACCGGCACCCAGTACAGCATCGCCACGCAGACGCCCCAGCATCGCCTGCAGACGCTCAACGATCTCGCCACCACGCCGATCACCAATGGCAGTGCCGATTCCAGCCAGCAGCTGCTGGCGGATGTGGCGAGCTTCCGCCGCAGCGTCGGCCCCGCCGTGGTGAGCCACTACAACGCCACCAACGTCATCGACATCTACGGCGCGGTGCAGGACACCGACCTGGGCTTCGTCGCCAGCGAGGTGAAGAAGGTGATCGCCGGCGTGCAGGCCGACATCCCCAAGGGCAGCACCGTGGTGCTGCGTGGCCAGGTGGAAACCATGCTCGCCTCCTTCGACGGCCTGCTGTGGGGGCTGGCCGGTGCGATAGTGCTCGTGTATCTGCTGATCGTCGTCAACTTCCAGAGCTGGGTCGATGCCGCCGTCATCATCGCCGGCCTGCCGGCCGCACTCGCGGGCATCGTCTGGATGCTGTTCATCACCGGCACCACAGTGAGCGTGCCGGCACTCACGGGCGCGATCATGTGCATGGGTGTGGCCACGGCCAACAGCATCCTGATCGTGAGCTTCGCGCGCGAGCGCATGGCGGCGGGCATCACCGCCTTCGAGGCCGCGATGGAAGCCGGCACCACGCGCCTGCGTCCCGTGATGATGACCGCGCTGGCGATGATGATCGGCATGGTGCCGATGGCGCTCGGCCTCGGCGAAGGTGGCGAGCAGAACGCACCGCTCGGCCGTGCCGTCATCGGTGGCCTCTTGTTCGCCACCATCGCCACCCTGTTCTTCGTGCCCACGGTGTTCGCCTTCATGCACCGTGCGCCGAGCCGCGTCAGTCTCCCTACCGTTACCGTCCCTGCCTGATCGGGAATCTCCCATGAACATCTTTCTCTCCTCCTCCCAGCGTGGCAGCGGCAAGCTGATCTTCCTGGTGCTGCTGCTCGCCGTCGGCACCGCCGCCTGGGGTATCAACAGCCGCCTGCACGACCGCAACGCCCTGCGCGAAGCCGCCGCCACCGCGGCGGTGGTGCATGTGCTCACCGCACTGCCCGAAAGCGGTGGTGCTGCCGCCACGCTGGTATTGCCCGCCACCGTCGAGGCCTGGTCGGAAGCACCCATCCTCGCCCGCACCAGCGGCTATCTGAAGCGCTGGCTGGTGGACATCGGCACGCCGGTGAAGGCCGGCCAGCTGCTGGCCGAGATCGAGGCGCCGGAAATCGACGCGCAGCTACAGCAGGCACAGGCTGATCTCGCCACTGCCAAGGCCAATCAGCTATTTGCCATCAGCACCGCCAAGCGCTACCGCGACCTCATTGGCAGCCACGCGGTGTCACAGCAGGATGCCGATACCAAGTTCGCCGCTGAACTGGTGGCGCGGAGCAATGTGCAATCGGCATCGGCCAATGTTTCGCGGTTGCGGCAACTGGCCGACTTCAAGCGCGTGGTCGCCCCCTTCGACGGCGTCGTTACCGCCCGCAACACCGACGTCGGCGCACTCATCAGCGCCGGCTCCGGTACCGCACTGTTCAAGGTGGCCGATCTCTCGCGCCTGCGGCTCTATGTGCAGGTGCCGCAGGCCTATGCGGGTGGCATCAAGCCGGGTCTCACCGCCGAGTTCACGATGGCCGATCACCCCGGCAAGACCTATCAGGCCACGGTCACCAGCACCTCGCAATCGCTCGACAACAATCGCAGTCTGCAGACCCAGCTGACGGTCGAAAACACCAGCGGCGAACTGCTGGCGGGCAGCTATGCCGAGGTGCGACTCAACCCGGATGTGATCGGTGCGCCCGCGCTACTGCGCGTGCCTGCCAATGCACTGCTGTTCCGCGCCGATGGCTTGCAGGTGGCCACCGTCGGGGCTGACGGCCTCGCGCATCTGAAGAACATCCGTGTTGCCCGTGACCTGGGTACGGCCGTCGAGATCGCCGAAGGCCTTGCCGCCACCGACCAGGTGGTGCTCAACCCGCCAGACTCCATTGCCGAGAACGCCCCGGTGCAAGCCAGCGCCGCACCAAAGCCTGAGGTCAAACCCGAAGCCAAGTCGGTCAGCAAGGTCTGAGCCCATGAGCATCCACCGTGCCTGCATGCGGGACCAGGTTCGCGACCGCATCCTGTCGCGCATCCTCTCCGGCGAGTATCCGGCCGGCACCCGCCTGAAAGAGCTGGCCATCGCCGCCGAATGCGCGGTGAGCCAGGCCCCGGTACGCGAAGCGCTGCGGGAGCTGGAGGCCTTGGGCCTGGTGGAATGCGAGCGCTACCGCGGCACCCGCGTGCGCTCGGTCGATGCCACCGAACTGCGCGAGGCCTACGAGCTGCGCATGCTGCTGGAAGAACACGCCGTGCAACGCGCCGTGCCGCTCTGCACCGAGCGCCTGAACCTGCTGGAACAGGAATACACCCGCATGCACCGGGCGCTGGGCCGCAAGGCGATGGACGAGCACGCCGACGCCGCCATCGCCTTCCACCGACTACTCGTCGAGGCCAGCGGCAACCGCACCGTGCTCGCCGCCTGGGACAATCTGCATTGGCAGGTGCGCAGCCGGGTCGCCATGCAACGGCTGACGCAACTGGGTGTGCCGATGGAGGCCTATGTCAGCGCTCACCGAAACATTCTCGATCAGCTCAAGGCCGGCGATGGCAAGGCCGCAGGCCAGATGATCCGCACGCTGATGGAGAGCCTGATCGAGCACATCGCACCGTTGGAGCCCACCGCCGTCGCGCAAAAAAAAGCCCCGCGCAAAGGCGGGGCTTCGGTCAAGGCTTGAGTCGCTTCTAGACCAACTTCATCAGCACCTGCACCACGCGCTTCATGAAGTTGGAATACGGGGGGAAGAAAATCTTTGCCACCATGAAGCGCGTGCGGATCACCGCACGCTCGTGGCTGAAGGCCTTGAAGCCGTAGATGCCATGCGCCGCACCGATCCCGGAGTTGTTCACGCCACCAAATGGCAGGTTGCCGTGCAGGTAGTGAACGATGGTGTGATTGATGCAGGCGCCGCCCGATGAAGTCTCCTTCATCACCTTGTTGATGTTGCTGTCGTTCTTGCTCCACACATACAGCGCCAGCGGCTTGGGGTTGGCGTTGATCTCGTCGATCACGGTCTGCAGCTGGGTGTAACCGATGACGGGCAGCAGCGGCCCGAAGATTTCCTCCGACATCACCTTCGCATCCTTGGGGATGTCCGTGATCAGTGTCGGCGCCACCCACTGGTCAGCGACATTCACCCCGCCACCCGCCACCACTTTCGCGCCACGGTTCTTGGCGTCTTCCAACAGTCCCGCAACGCGGCCGGCGTGGCGCTGGTTGACGCTGTGGCCCAGGCAGGGGGAGCGCGACTGCTCGGCATCAGTGGCGCCATAGCTGGCCTTGAGTACCTCGCTGGCCTTGGCGATGAAAGCGGCTTTCACCGACTCGTGCACATAGACGTGGTCGGGTGCGATGCAGGTCTGCCCGCCGTTGGTGTACTTGCCCCAGAGGATGTTGCGGGCCGCGAGATCGATATCGGCGGTCTCGTCAACGATGGTGGGCGACTTGCCACCGAGTTCCAGCGTGACCGAGGTGAGGTGCTTGGCTGCAGCCGCCATCACCACCTTGCCGACGGCCGGGCTGCCGGTGAAAAAGATATGGTCGAAGGGCAGTGCGAGCAGCGCCGTGGAGGTTGAGGCATCGCCCTCGAAGATGGCGACTTCATCCTCGGCAAAGGTTTCCTTCACGATCTTCACGATCACCGCCGTGGTGTGCGGCGTCATCTCGCTGGGCTTCAAGATCGCCGTGTTGCCGGCCGAGAGCGCGCTCACCAGCGGCGAGAGCAGCAGGTTCACCGGGTAGTTCCAGGGCGCGATGATCAGCGTGCGGCCGCGCGGCTCGAACTGTATGTAGCCTTTGAGGCCACCGGTGAGAATCGTCGGCCACACACCCTGCGGCTTCATGCGCTTGGCGGTGTGGCGGATGGCGTCGTTGGCTTCGGCGATCACCGGCAGGATCTCGGTGAGATCGACCTCGACCGCTGGCTTGCGGAAGTCCTTGAACATCGCATCCTTCAAGGCGGGAGCGTGCGCGAGCAACACCTCCTTGAGCTTTTTGATCTTGGCGATACGTTCGTCGGCCGAGGAGCGGCGCAGCCGGATGGCGGCGTCGAATTGCTTCTCGAACACCCGGCGCACTTCGGCATCCAGGGTGGTGGCTTCCGGCATTGCTAGGACGGCTGCGGTCATGGCTCTCTCCTCGATAAAGACATTGGGCCACTCGCGGGCCACTATTGAACGAGCGGTAAATATACCGCGGTGTGTTTTGATGAAACGTGCAGTTCGTAGCGTGGCTGATTCCGAGTGACGAAGAAAGCCGGTTTCGTCAGCCCGCCTGCCCGCACGATGCTTCCATCAACGGACCGGAGCGGCCCAAGCTGCCGCATGGCGTCATCGGGCTTTTGCGAGGCACATCGGTGGCACTCGTCATCTCCATGCATCCGAACCCGCTGGAAAGCCATCAGCGCCAGCACTGGCAGATGCCCTGCGAGTTCATTCTGAAAGCGATACCGCCAGATGCGCTGCTCATCATGGCAAGCAACCTCAACGGGTGGCGCTTGCAGTCCCAGCAGATACCGGCCCCAAGCGATTACCCGTATTTGGCGAGCACCTGCGTCATCTGAGTGGCGGCGGCGCGCGCGGCATCGACATTGCGGGCGGCGTCGAGGTGCTGTTCCAGACTGCAGGCCACCATCTCGTAGAACGCCCGATCCAGCGCCTTGCGCGCTGCGGCAAGTTGCTGCGCAATCGTCTCGCAGTCGCTGTCGCCTTCGATCATCCCCTGGATGCCGCGAATCTGCCCCTCGACGCGCCGCAGGCGCGTGATGAGGCTTTTCTGATGTTCCTGCTTGGTCTTCTTCATGGATGGACGAGGCCTGTCGACTTGGTGCGGCTTGCTTCTTCAGCATACCCCCCGCAGTATATTCATGCCACGGTGACTGTGGCTTGACGAGACCTCGAACATGGACATCCTCATCCAGCCAGATGCCTGGCTGCGCGGCCTGATCGGCGGCATGCTGATTGGCCTCGCCGCAGCCTCGCTATTGTTTTTCAACGGCCGTATCGCCGGCATCAGCGGCGTGCTGGGTGGCCTGCTGTTCAATCGCCAGGCTGGCGATACCACCTGGCGCTCGCTGTTCGTGGTCGGCCTGCTGCTGGGGCCGATCGTCGCCGCGGCCTCGGGACTGACGCGCCCCGTCACCATGCCCGCCGGCTGGCTGCTGATCGCGCTCGCAGGGGTGCTGGTGGGCTATGGCACGCGGCTGGGTAACGGCTGCACCTCGGGCCACGGGATCTGTGGGCTGGCGCGCTTCTCCACCCGCTCGCTGGTCGCCACTGTCACCTTCATGGCCTTCGGCTTTCTCACGGTCTTCGTGCTGCGGCACGTCGTTGCCGCATGAGCAAGCTCGTCGCCCTGCTTTGCGGCCTCGTCTTTGGCCTTGGCCTCGCCATTTCCGGGATGACCGACCCCGCCCGCGTGCAGGGCTTTCTCGACCTCGCGGGCCGGTGGGACCCGACGCTCGCCTTCGTGATGGGCGGTGGCCTGCTGGTCAATATCCCCGCGTATTGGCTCACGAAAACGCGGTCGCAACCCTTGTTCGGGGGCCGCTTCGTGCTGCCGACCCGCAAGGACATTGACGCCCCTTTGCTGGTCGGCGCGGCGAGCTTTGGCATTGGCTGGGGACTGGGCGGCTTTTGCCCTGGCCCCGCGATTGCCTCACTGTCTTCGGGCCTGCCGCAGGTGCTGCTGTTCTGCGCCGCCATGCTGGCGGGCATGGCGTGGCGCAGTGGCAAACCCATCACAAGCCCTGAGCTGCCATGAATTTCTACGACCGCCACCTCCTGCCCAGAGCCATCGACTTCATCTGCGGGTTGCCCACGTTCGAGCAAGGCCGCAAGTCGCTACTGCCCGAGGCCGCAGGCCGGGTCTTGGAGATCGGCATGGGCACCGGCCGCAACCTGCCCTACTACCGGCGCGAGCGGCTCCAGTGTCTCTGCGGCATCGACCCGGGACTGCACCCCCTCGCAGCACAGCGCGCGCAACAGGCTGGTATCGAGGTCACGCCCATGCCGCTCTCTGCCGAGCGAATCCCGGCTGCAGATCACAGCTTCGACTGCGTGGTTTCCACCTTCACGCTCTGCACCATCCCGGATGCCGCGATGGCACTCGCCGAGGTACGTCGCGTGCTGGCGCCCGGCGGCACGCTGCTGTTCCTCGAACACGGCACGGCCCCGGATGCCAGCGTGCGGCGCTGGCAGGACCGCATCACTCCTTGGTGGAAGCTGGGCGCTGGCGGCTGCCACCTCAACCGTGACATGCCGCGCCTCATCGAGTCCGCAGGCTTCACGATCAACCGTCTGGACCAGGGCTACCGACCGGGGCCGCGCTTTCTCACCTATCTCTACAGCGGGGCCGCCTCGCGAGGCTGAGCCATGATCTTTCGACAGTTCTTCGATGCCGGGTCCGGCACCTATACCTATCTGCTGGCCTCTGGCCAGGGCCGCGAGGCGCTGCTGATCGACCCGGTGAAGGAGAAAGCGCCGGACTATCTCGCGGCCATCCATGACCTCGACCTCAAGCTGGTCAAGGCCATCGATACCCACACCCATGCCGACCACATCACGGCGCTGGGCGAGCTGCGAAGCGCGACCGGCTGCGTGACGATCATGGGCGAGTTCACCAAGGCCGAGTGCGTGTCGATGCAGGTGCGCGACGGCGAGACCTTGCACCTCGACGGTATCGCACTGCAGGCGATCTACACCCCGGGCCACACGGACGAATCCTTCAGTTTCGTGCTGAACCCTGCGCACCCCAGCGCCGTATTCACAGGCGATGTGCTGCTGATCCGCGGCAGCGGCCGAACCGATTTTCAGGGCGGTGATGCGCACAAGAGCTGGCACTCCATCGTCCACAAGCTGTTCAGGCTGCCGGATGAGACCACGCTGTATCCCGGTCACGACTACCGGGGTTGGACAGCCTCGTCGATCGGTGAAGAGAAACGCTGCAACCCGCGCCTGGCCGGCAGGACCGAGGCCGAATACGTCGCGATCATGCAGAACCTGAACCTGCCCAACCCGAAGCTGATGGACATCGCGGTACCCGCCAACCTCGCCTGCGGACAGCGCTGATGCTGCTCGCCCTGTCGCTCGGCTTGCTGGTGGGGCTCATCCTGGCCCTCACCGGTGCCGGCGGCGCGATCATCGCGGTGCCACTGCTGATGTTCGCCTTTCAGTGGCAGGTCACCCAGGCCGCACCCGTCGCCCTGCTGGCGGTCGGCAGCTCGGCAGCGGTCGGCGCGTTTCTCGGCTGGCGGGGCCAGATCGTGCGCTATCGGGCCGCCGCACTCATGGCAGGACTCGGCAGCGTGGCAACACCCTTGGGGGTATATGTCGCGCACCAGTTGCCACCCGCGCCGCTGGCACTGATCTTTGCAGGCGTGCTGCTGTTCGTATCGCAGCGGCTGTTCCGGCAGGCGCGGCAGCAAGGCCGTGGACGACCAGACCCAGCGCTGGAACAGGACGCCGCCGCCTGCAAGCTCAGCGCAGATACCGGCCGCTTTCGCTGGACGGCGCTGTGCACCCGCGCGTTGTCGCTGGCCGGCGTCGTCACCGGCTTTCTCTCCGGCCTGCTGGGCGTCGGTGGCGGCTTCGTGATCGTGCCGGCACTGCGGCGCTCCACTGATCTACCCATGAACTCGGTGGTGGCCACCTCGCTGATGGTGATCGCGCTGGTCTCGGCCAGCGCCGTGCTCACCTCGCTGCTCGCCGGGCGGCTGGACCTGCGCATCGGCCTGCCCTTCGCGCTGGGGGCGATCACGGCGATGCTCGCGGGGCGAAAGCTGGCGAGCCACCTCGCCGGGCCACAGCTGCAGCAGGGCTTCGCCGTCGTGGCGGCGCTGGTGGCAGTGGGACTGGTGCTGAAGCAGCTCCAGAGCGGGTGAATACAGCGCATCCGTCAGTGGCGAAGGCGGTGGCTGGCTGGATGCGCTGATCCACCGCAGAGAGCCTCATTTCAGGGGCAGCAGCAGATTCCAGCCCAGCCGCATCGGCCCCTCGCCCTCATAGGCCGACAGGCCAATGCGCATGCCCAGATGCCCTTCGCGTGGCTGCGCCTCATAGGTGCCGAACAGGCGATCCCACAGCGAAAGACCATTGCCGAAATTGCGGTCATGCTCGCTCGCCAGCACCGAGTGGTGAACACGATGCAGGTCTGGCGTCACCACGATCCACCGCAGGGCGCGGTCGAGTGCGAGTGGCAGGCGCAGATTGGCGTGGTTGAAGAGTGCCAGGCCGTTGAGCGCGATCTCGAAGATCACCACGGCCTCGGCCGGCGCCCCCAGCAGCAGCACGGCAGCCACCTTGATGAGCATGGAGCCAGCCAGTTCCAGCGGATGAAATCGCAGCGCCGTGGTGACATCGATTTCCTGATCGGCGTGATGCACCCGGTGCAACCGCCAGCACCACGGCAGCCTGTGAAAGGCCAGATGCTGCGCCCACAGCAGCGCATCGAACGCCAGCAAGGTCAGCACGAGTGCGAGCCACGGCGGCCAGTGCAGCAGATTCAGCAGCCCGAATCCCGCCTGCTGCGCCCAGAGCGCAGCGGCCACCGCCACCAGCGGTACGCTGAGTGCGGCCATGCCACGCAGCAGCAGCGTCCCGAGCACCACCAGGGCGAAATGCACTGGCCAGCGTCGGCGACCCTGCCGTGGCGGGCGACGCGGCCACCGCGCCTCCAGCGCCAACAGCAGCACCAGCACGCCGATGAAGACGCCGAGACGCAAGCTGGGTTCGGGCAGGCCGAAAACGGTCATGGATTTGCCTTGGGGATTGCGGCGAGTCTGCCATCCGCGCGAGCGAGGCGGCACACTGCGCGGTGCCGAATGACGAACCCACCTCTTAAGCCCATGACCACCGAACTCCAGTTGTTCAAGCTCAGCCACCCCACCGCCAGCCACTGGGCCGCAGGCCAGCCCACGCCCGAGCAGCTGCCGCAGATCAAGGCGGCTGGCATCACCCACATCGTCAATCTGCGTCCTGCCGCCGAAGACCTGAACTTCGACGAAGCAAGTGCCGCCGCCACCCTGGGACTGAACTACCACCCACTGCCCATCAGCGGCCCGGCGGATCTCACGCTCGCCAATGCCCAGGCACTGGACACGGTGCTCGCTGCCGTGGGCGACGCCCCAACCCTCATCCACTGCGCCAGCAGCAACCGTGTCGGCGCCTTGATGAGCCTGCGCGCCGCCTGGCTGCACGGCCAGTCTGCGGATGAAGCCCTCGCCATCGGGCGCGCTTACGGCCTGACGGCGATGGAGCCGCTGGTGCAGAAGCTGCTTTCCGAAGCCCCGCGCTAGGAACTATTGACCTCCAAATGATCGCAGCGTGGCGACCATTTTGTAGGCCAACAGACCCTAGTCACCACCCGGCCGCAGCGGCCAGCGCACCGTCACGCGGGCACCGGTCGGCAGCACCTCGTCGATGTCGATACGGCCGCCCAGTGCCTCGGCAATGCGGCGGACGATGAACAGGCCCAGCCCACTGCCACTGCCGCCGCTATCGAGCCGTACGAAGCGCTCCAGCACCTGCCCACGCTGGGTGGCTGGAATCCCCGGCCCCTGATCGCTGACGGCCAGGCTCAGCTCGGCATCCAGATGCTGCGCGCTCAAATGCACGATGCCGCCGGCCGGGCTGTGACGCAGCGCGTTGTCCAGCAGGTTGCGCAGCACCACGTAGACCGCATGCGGCGAGCTGTGCACCGGGCCTGTACTCACCGCCAGCACGATCTGCTGGCTGCGCTGGCGCAGGGTGGACTCGAACTCGCCAACCGTCTCGTCCACGATGCGTGCCAGCGAGAAGGTCTGCTGGTCCTGATCGGCCTCGCGTTCGGGGTCGAGCCTCGCGAGCGTCAGCAATTGGTCCACCAGGCGCGTGGTGCGATCCACCCCCGACAGCAGGCGGCCCAGGGCATGCTGGGCCGCCGCAGCGTCGGGCGCACGCTCGATCAACTGGGCTTGCAGACGGATGGCGGCGAGCGGGGTGCGCAGTTCGTGCGCCACGTCCTCGGCAAACTGGCGCTCGTTACGCAGCGCCCGCGCCAGCCGGTGCAGCAGGGCATTGAAGGCCCTCACGAGAGCGCGCAGCTCGTCCGGAAAGCGATGCAGGGGGATGCTGTCGAAGTCATCGTCGGCCCGCTGCGCCAGCGAGTCCGCAGCCTCCCGCGCCGGTTGCAGGCCGCGATCCAGCGCACCCCACAACAGCAAGCCCAAGGCCGGCAGGGCCAGCAGCATCGGCAGCAGCAGCGACAGGGTCAGCTCCATGAGAATGCTGCGGCGCTGGTGCTGCGGCTCGGCGAACAGCAGGTGCAGTGTGTGGTCGGCGTTCCAGACGTCGTAGAGGCGCCAGCGCTCCCCACCGTGATCGATGTCGGAATAGCCGGGGCCGGCGTCGCCCAGCAGGGTTTCCGGTGCCTCTGCAGAGCGCAGCAGCAGCTGGCCGCCATCGCTCCAGATCTGGTACAGAAACTCCCCGCGCTGCAGGCCCTCCGATTCCGCAATCCCCTTCAGGCTCGCGGACTCGGCGTACTCGTGGTCGGCAAAGCCGAGCAGCAGCGTGGCGGCCCGTCTGAGGTTGTCGTCAAGGTCCTCGATGGTGGTGCTACGCGCCGAGACCAGCACCAGCAAGGCATTGGCCGCCCAGAGCAGACTGACCACGATCAGCAGGCGGATCAGCAGGCGTCGCCGTAGCGACCAGCCTGCCCCCGGTGCGGCCTCAGCGGATGACATAGCCAGTACCCCTCACGGTTTCGATCAGGCCGCTACCCAGCTTGCGGCGCAGGCGGTGGACGTAGACCTCGACGGCATTGCTGTCCAGCTCCTCGCCCCAGCCATACAGCGCCTGTTCCAGCCGCTCGCGGCTCTGCACGCGGCCGCGGTTTTCGGCCAGCGTCAGCAGCACGCCGAACTCGCGGCCCGAGAGCGTGACCTCGGTACCTTGCAACAGCACGCGGTGGCCCACGGGGTCGATGTGCAGGGTACCCAGGTCGATACCCGGCGTGCTGCGCCCTCCCTGCCGACGCGCGGCCACGCGCAGGCGCGCCGTGAGTTCGTCGAGGTCGAAGGGCTTCACCAGATAGTCGTCGGCACCCAGATCCAGCGCGCGCACGCGGTCGGTAATGCGATCACGGGCGGAGAGCACCAGGATGGGCAGATCCTGATGCCGGTCGCGCAGCTCGGCGATCAGCGTCATGCCATCACCATCCGGCAGGCCGAGATCGAGCAGCAGGCTCGCGTAGCCAACCGTGCGCAGCGCCGTGCGGCCCGCCTCGGCACCGCGCACCCAGTCCACCACGTAGCCCGCCTGGTGCAGCGCCGTACGGACCGCTTCAGCCAGCATGGCGTCGTCTTCAATCAGCAGCAGCCGCATGGTTTTCCAGCCGGTGGGGAGGCACCGATGTTAGCCGCCCATGCCGCTGGATGAGACCGTTCAACGCGAGCGGAGAAGGCTTAAGTGACTTGTAAGAAACCGTCCCTAGGGTGCGCCATCACCTCTCCACCGGGCGCTGCCGTGCCAAAGCATCACCACCCGCTCACCATCATGCTGCACTGGCTCACGCTGCTGCTGATCGTGCTCGGCGTGGCGAGCGTGCTCAGCCGCGAGCTGAGCGATGACAAGGCGATTCGTACCGTGCTGCTGGCAGCACACCGTACCGCCGGCCTGCTGGTGCTGTGGACGGTGGTGCTGCGACTGCTGTCGCGCTGGGTGCTGGCCTCGGACGCAGTGAACGCCGGGCTACCCCGGCATCTGCATCTCGCCTCCCGGTTTGGCCATGCGGCGCTGTATCTCGGGCTGACGGCCATCCCGCTGCTGGGCTGGGCCCTGAGCAATGCGCGGGGTCAGCACGTGATGCTGTTCGAGATCTTCCCGCTGCCGAATCTGGTCGACCGCGATCGTGACCTCGCCGAATCGCTTGAAGGCTGGCACGAGAACCTGGCCTGGGGACTGATGACCCTTGCCAGCGTGCACGCGCTCGCAGCCCTCTGGCACCACCACATCCGCAAGGACCACGTGCTGCGCTCGATGCTGCCGCGGCCCAAGGCCTCTCGCCCGCAATGATCCCATCCGCCGTTCACGCCCACCGGAGTTTTTCCATGTCCCTGTCGAGCCGATTCGCAGGCTTTAGAGCGCCCCTCGTCATCGCTGCCCTGCTGCTGAGCGCCACGTCTGCCCATGCGCTACCCAGCTACGCGCGCCAGACCGAGCAGGAATGCGTCTCCTGCCACGTCGGCGCCATCGGCCCGCAACTCACACCGTACGGGCAGAAGTTCAAGATCGGTGGCTACACCGACGGCAAGATCGCCGACTGGGGAATCCCGCTCTCGGCCCACATCATTGCGGGTGCAACGCACACCAACAAGGATCAGGACGGCCCGGCGGCCGAGAACTTCAAGAGCAACGACAACGTCGCAATCCAGGAAGTCTCGGGCTTCGTGGGCGGCAAGCTCAGCGACCACGTCGGCACCTTCAGTCAGGTCACGCTCTCGGGGATCGAGCAGCGCGTGGGCTGGGACAACATCGACGTCCGCTACGCCCGTGAGCTGAAGTTCGGTACGACCGATGCCGTGCTCGGTGTCTCGCTCAACAACAGCCCCACCGTGCAGGATCCCTTCAACACGGTTGGTGTGTGGGCCTACCCCTACACCTCGTCCGACCTGGGCTTTGGCGCACCGAGCAATGCCCTGCTCACCGGCGAGAACGCGCTCTACGGCCTGGGCCAGAACGTGCTCGGCCTGACCGGCTATGCCTTCATCGCCGACTCGGTCTATGCGGAGCTCGGCGGCTATCGCCGCCTGAACGGCAACACCTTGAGCCGACTCGGCGCAGGCCGGGACTCCGCCGTGCCGCTGACAGGCTTCACCCCCTATTACCGGCTGGCCTATACCAAGGACTTCAACCATCAGAACCTCTCATTGGGCCTGATCGGCTTGAACAGCTCCTTCAAGCCTGAAGATGGCGGCGGCGCAAAGGACAAGTTCAAGGATATTGGTCTCGATGCGAGCTACCAGTTTCTCGGCACCCGCAAGCACATCGGCACCGTCAACGCGGCCTATATCCGCGAGAAGCAGACGCTCGACTACACGCTGGCCGAGGGCGGTGCGGACCATCGCTCGCAGACGCTCAAGAGCTACAACCTCAACGCCGCCTATTACTTCATGAATACCTACGGCGCGACCGTGGGTCTGTTCGGCAGCAAGGGCAATGAAGACGCCACGCTCTACGCCGACAACCGGCTGGCGCGACCCAACACCACCGGCACCACCGTGCAGCTCGACTGGACGCCCACCGGCAAGGAGAGCTTCACCGGCCCCGCCTGGCTCAACTATCGCCTCGCCCTGCAATACACCGCCTTCTCGAAGTACGACGGTGCCAAGAGTGACTACGACGGCACAGGCCGCAAGGCCAGCGACAACAACACGCTCTTCCTCTACCTCTGGAGCGCGCTGTGAAGCCGCGTTTGCTGACCGCGTTATCGCTGCTCGTGGTGTCGCTGGCCGCGAGCGCGGCCGGCGATGCTGGACGCGGTGCGGACTCCTTCGACGCCAACTGCGCCGAGTGCCACAGCGTGGCCAAGACGCTGAAGAACAAGAAGGGCCCGACGCTGTTCGGCATCGTCGGCAGGCCGAGTGCGAGCATCGCAGGCTTTGACTATTCGCCGGCGCTCAAGGCCGCCGGCTTTGCCTGGAGCCAGGAGAAGCTCGATGCCTACGTCACTGCACCGAAGAAGCTCGTGCCCGAGGGCAAGATGAAGTTCGATGGTATCGCCGACGCCAGCGAACGCGCCGACCTGCTGAGTTTTCTGGCCGAGCAGAAGTAAGCCTCGACCAACGCCGACGGACACCCTGCAAACCACCGCCAAGCACCGGCACTCCGCACCGTTTGGTGCTGCATATCCAGCCGCTGGAGTGTCTGGCCGGCAAAGGCCTTCAAGGCCCTTCGCCGTGCGGCGACCTACACCGAAGCCGAGGTGCTCTTCACGCTCGCGCTACGGCATGGCGCCAAGGCCGGGGCGCTTCTGGCCGAGGTGGGTGCCGACGCGCGGGGCTGGTGGTCGCCGACACCGCACATCAAACCGTCGCGCCGAACAGGCGACCGACCCCTGCGGTGAGCGCCATCGCCATCGCACCCCAGAACGCCACGCGCACTGCCCCTCTGACCATGGGGGCTCCACCGGCGCGGGCGGCCGTGGCCCCCAGCACCGCGAGGGTCAGCAGCGCGGTGACCGAGGAGACCTCCGCCACGCGGCCCGCTGGCGCCAGCAGCACGGTGACGATGGGCACGATGGCCCCGATCACGAAGGACAACGCCGAGGCCATCGCAGCCTGTACCGGCCGTGCGCGCAGCGTGTCGGTGATGCCCAGTTCGTCGCGGGCGTGCGCTCCGAGCGCATCGCTCGCCATCAGCTTTTCAGCCACCTGGCGCGCCAGCGCCTGATCGAGTCCACGGCTGACGTAGATCGCCGTCAGCTCCTCGGTTTCGTGCTCGGGCTGTGAGGCCAGCTCCTGACGTTCGCGCGCCAGATCGGCCTGCTCGGTATCCGCCTGCGACTGTACCGACACGTATTCACCGGCCGCCATCGACATCGCCCCCGCCACCAGTCCGGCCACGCCGGTGAGCAGCACGCTCTCGGCGGGCGCACCGGCCGCGGCAACGCCCACGACCAGACTTGCAACCGAGATGGTGCCGTCGTTGGCGCCGAGCACCGCGGCGCGCAACCAGCCGATGCGATCGGAGCGGTGGGATTCACGATGACTTCTGGGCATGGGGCGCTTCCGTGGGGGCGGGTCGAGAGCTTATCGACGTGGGATGAATCCCGTGTGGCGGGGCCAGCGCCGCCCCCAAAAAAGACGGCCCTGAATCAGGGCCGTAATGAGGGCTTGGGTAAGCACCTCGAAAAGGTGCGGTCGGGGAAACCGCACCTTCAGGGGACTGGTCATGCCTCGCAGCGCGACGATGCCGTGGCTTGATCGCATCCGGGCGGTACGCGAGCGGGTGCGTAACGCGCGGTTCACGGCATGGCGAGGCTTTAAGGTCGCGCAGCTTGCCGCTGCCAACCTTGCCGGAACATGGACGGGGCATGAATTGGCCTCAAGCGGCATCGCTGGCCAGGCAGGCCTTACTTGGCCAGCAAGGTCCACACCCCCACGCCGATGAATCCCAGGCCTGCGACGACCTTGAGCGTCTGCGGCGAGATCAGCTTTTCCAGCTGGCCACCCACCAGCACGCCGATGGCGGCCGCCAGCACCAATGCCGTGGCCGAGCCTGCAAACACCATCCACTTGCTGATGTCGCCCTTGGCCGAGAACAACATGGTCGCGAGCTGCGTCTTGTCGCCGATCTCGGCCAGAAAGACGGTGATGAATACCGAGGAAAGAGCCTGCCAGTTCATAAAAACTCCGGTGCTGCGGGGTGGAAAGACCTGCGTCGTGGCAGGCGGGATGAAACATCAACCAGCAGCGCGTGCCGGGCCGGCAAAGCGGCGGTAGAGGATGGGTAGCAGCACGAGGGTGAGCAGTGTGCTGCTGACGAGACCGCCGATCACCACGATGGCGAGCGGCTTCTGGATCTCCGACCCTGGCCCGCTGGCGAACAGCATCGGCACCAGGCCAATCGCCGTCATGCTGGCCGTGAGCATCACGGGCCTCAAGCGGCGCATCGCGCCCTGCACCACCACCTCGGCGAGGTCCATGCCGGTGGCGCGCAACTGGTTGAAGTAGGTGACCAGCACCACGCCATTCAACACGGCGATGCCGAGCAGGGCGATGAAGCCGACCGAGGCCGGTACTGAGAGATATTCACCCGAGATGGCCAGCGCCATCACCCCGCCGATCAGCGCGAACGGGATGTTGCTGATGACCAGTGCGGCCTGCGAGAACGAGTTGAAGACGCTGTAGAGGATGAAGAAGATCAGCGCCAGCGCCATCGGCACCACGGTGGCCAGGCGCTTGGCGGCGCGCTGCTGGTTTTCGAACTGCCCGCCCCAGGCCAGGCGGTAGCCCGCCGGCAGTTCAACCGCTTTCTCGACGGCAAGCCGCGCCTCGTCGACGAAGCCCACCAGATCACGACCACGCACATTGGCGATCACCACGGTGTTGCGGCTGCCCTGTTCGCGGCTGATCTGCACCGGGCCGCTCACGCGCTCGATACGCGCCAGCTGGCTCAGGCTGATCTGCCCGCCATCCGGCAGCCGCAGCGGCAGGGCGGCAAGGCTTTGTAGCGACTGGCTGCTGCCTTCGGCCTTGAGCATCAGCGGATAGCGGCGGCCGTCTTTCAGCACGGTGCCTACTTTCACCCCCTCGATCTGGGTCCGCAGCAGCTCGTTGAGCGCATCCACCGACAGGCCATGGCGCGCGAGCGCGTCGGTATCTGGCAGCGCCCGCAGATACTGCACACCCTCGTTGGCAACGTAATAGACGTCCTCCGCCCCCGCGATAGCGCGCAGGGCAGCGGCGATCTCGTCCGCCTTGGTGTTGAGCACGGCAAGATCGGGGCCGTAGAGGCGCACGGCCAGGTCGCCGCGCACGCCGAGGATCAGCTCGGAGACGCGCATCTCGATGGGCTGGTTGAAGGCGTAGGCCACACCAGGAAAGTCCTTCAGCACCTCACGGATGGCGTCCTGGATTTCTTCCTTGGTATCAAAGCGCCATTCGCTGCGGGGCTTGAGGGCAAAGAAAGAATCGGTTTGGTTCAAGCCCATCGGGTCGAGGCCGATCTCATCGCTGCCTGCGCGGGCCACGCCCAGCTCAAGCTCGGGCACGCGCGCCATCACGGCTTTCTGAAACGCCGTGTCGATGGCGAGCGAGGCATCGAGATTGATCGAGGGCAGCTTTTCCAGCTGCACGATCAGGCTGCCCTCGTCCATGGTCGGCATGAAGGTCTTGCCGATGCGGGTATAGAGCGCGGCCGTCATCAGCAGCAGCGCCACGGCCACCGCGCCCACCGTCAGCGGCCGTGCCAGCGCACCACGCAGCACCGGCTCGTAGAGCGCGGCGAGCCGGCGCGGCAGCCAGGGCTCGCGGTGGCTATCCGCATTGAGCAGCAGCTTGGCGGCGAGCGGGATCACCGTGAGCGAGAGCAGCAGCGACCCCACGAGGGCGTAGACGATGGTCAGCGCCACCGGGGCGAACAGCTTGCCCTCCAGCCCCTGCAGACTGAGCAGGGGCACAAAGACCAGCGCGATGATCGCCATGCCCGCCGTCACCGGTATCGCCACTTCGTGTACGGCGTTGAGCACCAGCTGGGTCTTGTAGCCCTTCAATTCGCTGGCCCCGAAGCGGCTGTCGTGCAGATGTGCGACCACGTTCTCCACCACCACCACGGCGGCGTCCACCAGCAGGCCGATGGCGATGGCAAGTCCGCCCAGGCTCATCAGGTTGGCGGTGAGACCAGTGGAGCGCATGAGCACGAAAGTCCATAGCGCCGCCAGCGGCAGCACCAGTGCCACGGCGAGTGCGGCGCGCAGATTGCCGAGAAAGAGCACGAGCAGGATCAATACCAGCACTACCGCCTCGGTCAGTGCCTTGGCCACGGTGTGCACCGCACGGCCCACCAGTTCACCGCGGTTGTAGAAGGGCGTGAGTACCACACCCTTCGGCAGCAAGGGCTTCAGTTCTTCCAGCTTGGCCTGTACCTCGGCGACCAGGGTACCGGCGTCGGCCCCGCGCAATCCCAGCACCAGGCCCTGCACGGTTTCGCCCTGCCCGTTCTGCGTCACGCCGCCCATGCGGGTGAGCGCACCCAGGCGTATCGCAGCGACATCGCGCACGCGCACCATGGCGTTGCCCTGCGCACGCACGACGAGATTGCCGATGTCGTCCAGCGATTCCAGCCGACCCTGCACGCGCACCAGCAGGGTTTCCTCGCCTTCGCTGATACGCCCGGCGCCATCGTTGGCATTGAAGCTTTCCAGCGTCTGTCGCAGCGCGTCGAGCGTTACACCAGCAGCGGCGAGGCGGGCGGCGTCCGGTACCACCTCATAGCTGGTGGCGCGGCCGCCCAGGGCGTTGACGTCGGCCACGCCGGGCACTGCGCGCAGCGCCGGCCGCACGATCCAGTCCAGCACCTCGCGGCGTTCGGCCAGCGACTGCGGGCCATCGACCGTGAACATGTACATCTCGCCCAACGGGGTGGTGATGGGCGCCATGCCGCCGCTGGCATTGGCGGGCAGATCGGCCCAGACACCGTTGAGCCGCTCGGCCACCTGGCTGCGAGCCCAGTAGATGTCGGTGCCGTCGACAAAGTCGAGCGTGATGTCGGCCAGGCCGTATTTGGTGGTGGAGCGCAGCATGGTCTGCTGCGGCAGGCCCAGCAGTTCCTGCTCGATGGGTGCGGTGACGCGCGCCTCCATCTCCTCCGGCGTCATGCCCGCCACCTTGACGATGATCTTCACCTGCGGGGCGGAGACATCCGGAAAGGCATCGATGGGTAGATGCAGAAAGGAATACCCGCCAGCCGCCACCAGCAGCAGGGCTGCAAGGGCTGTCATGAGCGGGCGCGCCAGCGCGGCGCGGGTGAGCGCGAGCAGCATGCTCATTCGCCCCCGCCGTGGCCCAGCCAGGCACCCTTGATGGCGATGGTGCCGGTTGCCGCCACTTGCGACTCTGCCTGGAGTGTGGCGGCCCCTTGCGGGCTGACCGTGGCACTGCCGCCTTCGCTGGCCAGCACCGTCACGGGCACGGCGCTGAAGCCCTGCGGGTTCTTCACGAACACCACGGTCTGCTCGCCCTCGCGACTGATGGCGGTGGCCGGCAGCACCCAGGCGGCACGGGCGCTGGCCTCGCGCTGCACCTTGAGCCACTGGCCAGGGCGCAGAGTGGTGGGGCCGCTGGGGATGGCGGCGCGCACGCGCACCGTCTGCGCCATCTCGCTGGTGCCCCAGCCGGTCTGCTTCACCGTGGCGCGGCGGCCATCCGGCAGCGCCAGCGTGTCGCCCACGGCGAAGCTCGCCTCATCCACCGGTACTTGCAGTTCCAGCATCAGCTTGTTTGCGTCCACCAGTCGTAGCAACGGGTCGGCCTCGGCGACGCGCTGCCCCGGGTTGACCAGCCGCTCCAGCACGGTAGCCACCGCCGGTGCGTGCAGCAGCACGCGGCCCTGGCTGGCATCGGCAGCGCTCAGACCCATGAGCTTGAAGCGCATGCGCAGCGCCGCGAGCTGACTCTCGGCCTGGGTGGCGGCAGCCTCACTGGCCTGCACGCGGCGGGCGGCGATGATGCCCTCCTGGTGCAGCTGCCGGTCGCGGTCACGTTCGGCTCGCGCCAGGCTGGCGCGA
>Ga0255091_1000122_pt1 | contig 35722 bp, 33 predicted proteins | sample Colum_Yuk_RepB_8_2_FD_188439 | JGI IMG/M metagenome (GOLD analysis project Ga0255091, IMG submission 188439) | Freshwater microbial communities from Columbia River, Oregon, United States - Colum_Yuk_RepB_8d | ecosystem: Environmental > Aquatic > Freshwater > River | place: USA: Oregon... | reverse complement strand
TCGTAATAGTCGCGCTTGCTCATGCTGTCGTGAGGTTCGAGGCGCAATGGGCGAGGCGCTGTGGCCTGCCCGTACTACGCCTCGCCAACCTTGATCCCATTGATTGACCCAAAAAACAAAAGGTGAGGCAGGGCTTTTAAGCCACCGGCCTCACCCCTCCAACCCCAGGCTTTACGGCTTGCCTTTGACTTCCGTGAACTCGGCATCCACCACGTCGTCGGCCTTGCCTGCGCCACCAGCTGCACCGGCAGCCGATTCAGCACCCGGTGCGCCGGGGCCTGCGGAGGCACGCTGCATCACCGGGCTGGCAAGCGTCATCAGGGCATTAGTCTTGGCTTCGATGTCAGCCTTGTCGCTGCCCTTCACGGCTTCGCGCAGTTCAGCCACAGCCTTCTCGATGGCCGCCTTTTCGTCAGCGCTTACGCCGTCGCCCAGATCCTTCACCGCCTTTTCGATGCCACCGGCCATCTGGTCGGCGCTGTTGCGGGCGGTGATCAGCTCGGCAAACTTCTTGTCCTCGTCGGCGTTCAGCTCGGCGTCCTTCACCATCTTGGCGATCTCGGCTTCGCTCAGGCCGCTGTTGGCGGTGATGCGGATGGACTGCTCCTTGCCCGTCGCCTTGTCCTTGGCGGTGACGTGCAGAATGCCATTGGCATCGATATCGAAGATCACCTCCACCTGCGGCTGACCGCGCGGTGCAGCCGCGATGCCGGTGAGGTCGAAGCGACCCAGCGACTTGTTGGCGGCCGCGATCTCGCGCTCGCCCTGGTAGACCTGGATCGTCACCGCCGTCTGGTTGTCGTCGGCGGTGGTGAAGGTCTCGCTCTTCTTGGTCGGGATGGTGGTGTTCTTCTCGATCAGCTTGGTCATCTTGCCGCCGAGCGTCTCGATGCCGAGGCTCAGCGGGGTGACGTCGAGCAGCAGCACGTCCTTGCGGTCGCCCGAGAGCACGCTGCCCTGGATGGCCGCACCGGCTGCCACAGCCTCGTCGGGATTGACGTCCTTGCGCGGCTCCTTGCCGAAGAACTCCTTCACGGCCTCCTGCACCTTGGGCATGCGGGTCTGGCCGCCGACGAGAATCACCTCGTCGATGTCGCCGATCTTCAGGCCCGAGTCCTTCAGCGCAATGCGGCAGGGCTCCATCGACTTGGCGATGAGGTCTTCCACCAGGCTCTCCAGCTTGGCGCGGGTGAGCTTGAGGTTGAGATGCTGCGGCACGCCGTTGACGGCCGTGATGTAGGGCTCGTTGATGTCGGTCTGCGTCGAGGACGACAGCTCGATCTTGGCCTTTTCAGCGGCCTGCTTGAGGCGCTGCATGGCGAGCGGGTCCTTGCGCAGATCCTGACCCTGCTCCTTCTGAAACTCGCTGGCGATCCAGTCGATCACGCGCTGGTCGAAGTCCTCACCGCCGAGGAAGGTATCGCCATTGGTGGCGAGCACCTCGAACTGCTTCTCGCCGTCCATGTCGGCGATTTCGATAATGGACACGTCGAAGGTGCCGCCGCCCAGGTCATACACGGCGACTTTCTTGTCACCCTTCACCTTATCCACGCCGAAGGCGAGTGCGGCTGCCGTCGGCTCATTGATGATGCGCTTGATGTCGAGGCCGGCGATGCGGCCGGCGTCCTTGGTCGCCTGGCGCTGGCTGTCGTTGAAGTAGGCGGGCACGGTGACCACGGCCTCGGTCACGGCCTCCCCGAGATAGTCCTCGGCGGTCTTCTTCATCTTCATCAGCACTTCGGCCGAGATCTGCGGGGGTGCGAGCTTCTTGCCCTTCACGTCCACCCAGGCATCGCCGTTATCGTTCTTGAAGATGGTGAACGGGCTGTGCTGGATCGCCTTCTGGGTTTCCTTGTCGTCAAAGCGGCGGCCGATGAGGCGCTTGGCCGCGAACACCGTGCCCTTGGGGTTCATCACCGACTGGCGCTTGGCCGAACGACCGACGAGCACCTGACCATCGTCCGTGTAGGCGACGATCGAGGGCGTGGTGCGCTCACCTTCGCTGTTCTCGATGATCTTGACGTTGCCGCCTTCAAAGATGGCGACGCAGCTGTTGGTGGTACCGAGGTCGATGCCGATGATCTTGCCCATGGAGTGCTCCTTGAAAGTGTTTCGTGCAGGTTGAACTTGGGGATAAACGTGCGCGCGCTCAGTGATTTTTCAAGAGCGCGCGTCAGTGCAAATGACGGTGCGGACTAGCTGGCCTGTGCCACCACGACGAGCGCCGGGCGCAGCAGGCGATCGTGCAGGGTGTAGCCCTTCTGCATCACGCTCAGCACATGGTTGGGCGGCACCTCGCCAGACGGCGCCATGCTCATCGCCTGGTGGTGCTCGGCATTGAAGGGCTGGCCGACGGGGTCCACCAGCTTCACGCCATTTTTTTCGAGGGCTGAGAGCAGTTGCTTGAGCGTCATCGCCATGCCTTCGACCAAAGCCTTGGCTACACCCTCGGGGGCGGGGCCGGCGGCCTTCATGCCCAGTTCGAGGGAGTCGGTGACGCCGAGAAAATCCCGCACGATGTCTTCAGCCGCAAACTTCTTGGCCTTGGCGGCTTCGTTCTCGGCTCGGCGGATGCGGTTTTCGGCTTCGGCGGCGGCGCGCAACTGGGCATCGCGAGCGCTGGCGACGGCAGCCTGCGCATCCGCGAGCTGGGTTTTCAGGGCGTTGATTTCGGCCTCCTGCGGGGTTGGAGTGGCCGTTTCAGGCGCGTCGGGAGTGAGCTCTGGCGTCGGATTGGGGGCGTCAGTCATGGTGGTGGCTTGCAAAAAGGTGGCGGAGATTACCGCCTGAGCCCAAGCAATGGGCGTGTTCGGGCTGGTTTCAAGGCAAAAACCGCATTTTTGGGGTGGTTTTTCAGCCTGTTTCGATGCCTTTCGCGTTCTGGGCTTGATGCGCGTCCTCGATCCCGAGCAGGCGATCCAGCACCTCGCAATCCGCGACGGTGCGCGCGGCCGCGAAAAGAGCAGCCGCTTCGGGATAATTGCGGGCTAGCCAGACCAGCCATTGCTTGAGCCGGCCAGGCGCGAATCGCGAGGGATAGCGACTGCGCTGCTGCTGCCAGAAATCCCGCACCATCGGCAGCACCTCGCACCAGGTGAGCGGCACGATCTCTCGGCCCGCAGCGGCAGCATGGATCTGCGCTGCCAGATCGGGCATGGCGACGAGTCCCCGGCCCAGCATGTAGTTGCGCGCACCACAGATGGCGCGGCAACGCTGCCAGTCGGCCACGTTCCAGATCTCGCCATTGGCGTAGACCGGCACGGCGACAACGTCCTGAATGCGCGCCACCCACTCCCAGTGCGCGGGCGGGTTGTAGCCATCGGTCTTGGTACGGGCATGCACCACCAGTTGTGCCGCGCCCCCCTCGGCAAGCGCCTTCGCGCAGTCGAGCGCGTTGTCGGTGTTCTCGTAGCCGAGCCGCATCTTGGCGGTGACAGGGATGTGCGCTGGCACGGACGCCCGCACTGCAAGCAGGATGCGATGCAGCAACTCCGGCTCCTTCAGCAATACCGCGCCGCCACGCGACTGGTTGACGGTCTTGGCCGGGCAGCCGAAGTTGAGGTCGATGACCGGCGCGCCCAGCCTGCAGGCGAACGCTGCGTTCTCGGCCAGCGACTCAGGATCTGATCCCAGAAGCTGCACCCGCAATGGCGTGCCCGCCCGGGTTACGGACCCGTCGGCCAACTCCGGAGCAAGACGCCGGAACACATGGGCGGGTAGCAGTTGCCCGTTGACGCGAATGAACTCGGTCACGCACCAGTCAACGCCGCCGACGCGCGTCAACACGTCGCGATGGATTTCGTCGACGAGGCCCTCCATTGGGGCGAGGGCCAGTTGCATGATGGCTTGCCGCCCTAGGCTACAAACGCAGCAACACCGAGCCCCAGGTCATGCCGGCACCCACCCCCACCAGCAGCACATGCTGGCCCGGCTGGATGCGGCCATCGCGTCGGGCAGCATCGAGCGCCAGCGGCACCGACGCCGCCGAGGTATTGCCCTGGCGCGAAACCGTGGTGACGACCTTGCTCATCGGCAGGCCGAGCTTGTCCGCTGTGGTATTGAGGATGCGGATATTGGCCTGGTGCGGCACCAGCCAATCGATGTCGGCCACCGTCTTGCCGCTGTGGTTCAAGGCCTCGTGGGCACATTCCGCCAGCACCCGCACGGCGGTGCGGTAGACCGCCTGCCCGTCCATCTGCACAAAGGGATTGCCACGCAGCACGCCGTTGGCGATGCCGCCATCGACCTGCAGGATATGACTGAGCGAGCCGTCCGCGTGCAGATGGCTGGAGTAAATCCCGGGCTCGTCCGAAGGTTTGAGCACCACCGCGCCTGCACCATCACCAAACAGCACACAGGTGCGTCGATCGGTCCAGTCCAGCAGACGCGAGAACACTTCTGCACCCACCACGAGCGCACATTTGTGCGCTCCGCTTGCCACCTGCTTGTCGGCCAGGGCCAGCGCGTAGATGAAGCCAGTGCAAACCGCCTGCACATCAAAAGCCGCCCCCTGCTTCACCCCCAGCTTGGCCTGCAGCAGGCAGGCGGTGGAGGGCATCACCATGTCCGGCGTGGTGGTGGCGACCACAATAAGATCAATTTCGTCGGCGGTGACGGCGGCGGCTTCCATCGCTCGAAGACTCGCCTGCAGGGCCAGATCGCTGGTCATCTCGCCTTCGGCAGCAACGTGGCGCGACTCGATGCCGGTACGCGAAACGATCCACTCGTCGCTGGTCTCGATGCGGGTCTGCAGCTCCGCGTTGCTGACGCTGCGGGCGGGTAGGTAACTGCCGGTGCCGACGATGCGCGAGTGTCTGTTCATCCCGCTAGGGTAGCGGCTCGACGCCTCGAACGTAACGTGTCGGGTCGGTGAAGCCGGCAGCAGCAAAGCCCTCGCGGCGGATGCGACAGGAGTCGCAGCGCCCGCAGGCACGGCCATCGATATCGGCCTGGTAACAGCTCACGGTCTCGGCAAAGTCCACGCCGAGCGCCGCGCCGCGGTGGATGATTTCCGCCTTGGTGAGCGCGATCAGCGGCGTATGAATCTCGAAGCCTGCGCCCTCGACCCCCGCCTTGGTGGCCACGCTCGCCAGGTGCTGAAACGCTTCGATGAAGGCGGGGCGGCAGTCAGGATAGCCCGAATAGTCGACAGCGTTCACGCCGATGAACAAGGCCCTGGCACCAACCACCTCGGCCTGCCCCAGCGCGAGCGCAAGGAACAAGGTATTCCGGGCCGGCACGTAGGTGACGGGAATACCAGCCGTATCGCCCGTCTCGGGCACCGCGATGTTTCGGTCGGTCAGCGCTGAGCCGCCGATGGCATCGAGGTTGACCTGAATGTGTTTGTGACTGGCCGCGCCAAGTCGCTCGGCGATACGCCCTGCCGCCTGCAGCTCGGCACTATGCCGCTGGCCGTAGGCGACTGAGAGCGCATGACACTCGTAGCCTTCGGCCTTTGCCATCGCCAGCACGGTGGCAGAGTCGAGACCGCCGGAGAGCAGCACAACGGCCTTCTTGGGGCGTATTTCGGTCATCACTTCAGCGTCCCGCTTCCTCACCCCACAGCAGCTTGTGCAACTGCACCTGCATGCGTACCGACAGGCGGTCGGCAACGATCCAGTCCGCCAGTTCGCGCGGCTTCACTTGATGATGACTGGGCGAAAACAACACCGCGCAGCGGGCGGCGAGTGCGTGCTCGGTAATGATGGTGCGTGCCCAGTCATAGTCCTCACGCGAGCACAGTACGAACTTCACCTCGTCGCTGGCCTTCAACAGCCCGAGATTGTCCCAGCGGTTCTTGGCGACCTCGCCTGAGCCGGGCGTCTTCACATCGACGATGCGGGCCACGCGGGCGTCCACACTACCGATGTCGATGGCACCGCTGGTTTCGAGTGATACCGAATAGCCCGCATCACACAAGGCAGCTAGCAGCGGCAGGCAGTTTTTCTGCGCCAGCGGCTCCCCCCCGGTAACGCAGACATGACGCACACCGAAACGACCTACCGCATCCAGCAACTCGGAAATCGTCTGCCACTGGCCCCCGTGAAAGGCATAAGCGGTGTCGCAGTAGCCACAGCGCAAAGGGCAGCCGGTCAGCCGCACAAAAACCGTCGGCCAGCCAACAAACGAAGACTCGCCTTGCAGTGAGCAAAACACTTCGGTGATTTTCAGCCGGGCTGCACCAGCCTCGGTTTGAGGCGGCGCTAGAGCAACATCGTCCGCCATCTCAGCGGCCGCCCTAGGGCGTCTGTGCCAAGCGCTGCCTGGCGAGGCCCGCCGCATTCGCGTTAGGGTAGTCCTTCATCACCCGACGCCAGGCGGCCTTGGCCTTGTCGGGCTGCTGCAATTCGATCTGCGTCAGTCCGCTCTTGAAGAGTGCGTCGGGCACCTTCGGGCTGGCGGGGAAACGTTCAACCAACGCGGTGTATGAATCCAGTGCGGCCTTGTATTGGCGCTTCACATATTGCGACTCGCCCAGCCAATACCAGGCATTGTCGGCAAAGTTGCCTTGCGGCCACTGCCCCAGCATGGCCTTGAAGCCAGTGATGGCTGCATCGTACTTGCCAGCCTTCAACGACTCGAAAGCCTTGAGGTAGGCGGCCTGCTCCTCAGCAGCCGTCGCGCCGCTGTCGGCGCTGGGTGCGGCCGGCGGTGCGGTGTAGATGACGGGTGGCGGCGCAGCAACAGCGGGGGCAGACACGCTCAAGTCCGCAGCGGGCGGAGCCACAGCAGGCGCGGCGACGGCCGGGGCCGCCGCTTGCGCTTCCAGCTTCTGCAGCCGACGTTCGACGTCGGCACCCACATCCTTGTTACGACGAGTCTGGGTGTCCAGCTCAAAACGAACGCGCTCTAGATCACCCCGCAGATTGCGGAGATCATCCTGAAGCTTGGTGTCGTCTTTATTTTCAGCCTGATTGATACGGCGGGTCAGCTCGGTGAGCTTGCTTTCGACCGCACGCATCCGGATTTCCTCCGGAGAGAGCGGCTCGCTGTCATTGCGAGACAAGGGCGTGCAGGCTGTGGCGGCAAGCGCCACAGCCAACACCATCGAAAGATTCAGCGATTTGAAGCAGCGCATGACGGGCAGCACCGGATATCAGCGAGGCGGATCAGGGCTGGGTCACTTCCACGCGGCGGTTCTTGGCGTAGGCTTCTTCGCTCGAACCACGCACGGCCGGGCGCTCCTTGCCGTAGCTGACGATCGAGAGCTGTGCGTCGGAGACGCCCAGGGCCTTCAGCTCGCGTGCAACGGTCTGTGCGCGGCGCTCACCGAGGGCGACGTTGTATTCAGCCGAACCGCGCTCGTCGGTGTGGCCTTCGAGACGAACCTTGGCCGAGGCAGTGCTGGTGAGGTAGCGACCGTAGTTGCTGATCACGCCCTGGCCAGCCGTATCGATGTCAGCGCTGTCGTAGCCGAAATAAATGGTCTTGGACGACAGGTCGTAGGCACCACCCACGGGTGCCGTCGGGGCCTTGATGGCGTTGCCATTGCCATAGGCATTGCCGCCAGCGCCATTGGTCGAAATGCCGGCATCCGACGAGTCCGTCGGCGGGGGCGGCGGAAGGGGCTTGACGCTTTTGCTGGCACAGCCGGTGGCCGCAAAGGCGGCGAAAAAGACAACGGCGAGGGCGAGGTTCTTGTTCACTTACAACTCCTGAGGTGGATCGTTTGACCAGCTATACAACTGACTAGCTGTTTTGAGGTTGACAACATGCTGCATGAAACACTGGACGTCTGAAGCGGGCCTTAGCGGCTGGCGGGCCCCCAGGCCGGCTCGCGAACTTCTCCGGGCTGACGCAGGCGCTGGCGCACTCGTCCGTCGGTGGTCACCGTGGCGAGCTCGGGATTGCCGCGACTGGCCGTTGCGTAGATCACCACGGAACCATTGGGCGCGAAGCTGGGGCTCTCATCCAGCGGGCCGTCGGTGAGTTTGCGAATGGCCCCCGACTGGAGGTCAGCGACGGCAATAGTGTACCGGCCACCGTCCGCATTGACCACCAGCAGGCTCTTGCCATCGGGTGAAAAACGCGGGCGGAGGTTCTGCCGACCCTGGAAGGTCACGCGGCGGGGTTCACCGCCATTGATCGACATCACATAGACCTGCGGACTGCCGCCGCGGTCGGAGGTGAACGCGATCTGCAGACCGTCGGGCGATACGGTGGCCTCGGTATCGATACCGTAGTGGTCCGTGAGACGGCGGCGCGTGCCACCGCTCAGATCCACGAGGTAGAGATCGGGATTGGTCTCAAACGACAAGGTCACCACCAGCTTGCCGCCATCCGGCGTCCATGCGGGTGCACCGTTGATGCCTTTCTCGGACACCACTTTCTTGAGGTCACCTGATGCGAGGGTATGCACGTAGATCGACGAGCGGCCGCGCTCATAGCCGACATAAGCGAGCTTCTTGCCGTCTGGCGACCAGGCGGGCGACATCAGCGGCTCGCGCGAGGTGGCGATGGTGCGCGGGTTATAGCCGTCAGCATCAGCCACCACCAGCTCGAAGCGTCGGCCAGGCCCGAAGCCGCTTGCGGTGACGTAGGCGATCTGGGTGTTGAAGTAGCCCTTGGTGCCAGTGAGCTTCTCGTAAATGAGGTCAGCCACCTGGTGAGCAACCACGCGGAGTTGCTCAGGGCCCACAGCAGGCATGTCGAAACCCAGAAGCTGCGCACCCCGGGTGGCATCCATCAGGAAGAAGCGCACGGCAACCCCCTTGCCGGATTGCATCAGCGAGCCGACCACCAGATTTTCCATACCCACCGCACGCCAGTTGCGGTAATTGATCTTGGCGGGCTCGGTTGGCTTTTCGAGCATGTCGGTACGAGGAATGGTGCGGAACAGCCCCGACCGCACGAGGTCCGCCTCCACGATCTGAGCGACGTCGAAGCTGACGCCAACCGGGGTTGCGAACGGCACGATGGCGATGGGCTTGGCACCGACTTCGCCGCCGTCGACTTCAATTTCGAGTTGCGCCTGTGCCGCCGCCGACCAGAACAAGCCGCACAGCAGGGGGAGCTTGAGCAAAGACAACAGGTATTTCTGCATGTTCATAAGATTTCGATTCTTCCGTGACAGACCGCGTCTAGAACAATTAGTGCCTAGGGTCTGAATGTGATGGTGACTTCGGGCACGAAGGCCGAGGGCTCAGACGGCAACGGCAAAGGTGAGGCCTTGTTGGCCGCACTGATGACCGAGTCGTCGAGCAGAGCCGAGCCGCAACTGCTGACGATGGTGGCATTCAGAACCTGGCCATTGGGTGCCATGCGGATCTTGATCTTGCAGACGAAATTGTCCGCGCCGGGCTGCCGCAGCCAGTTACGACGCATGGCCTCGGCGAGGGCGCGCGCCCACAGCTTCTGCGAATCGGCACGGATGGCCGCCATCCGGGCTGCCTCCTCCGCCGCAATCTGCCTCGCCAGAGCCTCTGCCCTTGCCTTTTCCTCAGCCTTGCGTTTGTTCTCCGCGGCTTCGGCCTCCTTGCGTCTGGCGTCTTCAATGGCGGCAAGGCGCTTGGCCTCCGCCTCGAGTGCGGCCTTGCGGGCTTCTTCCTCGGCGGCCTTTCGCGCAGCCTCTTCGGCCTCACGCTTGGCTTTGGCGTCGGCTTCGATCTTGGCTTTCTCGGCGGCTTGGCGTGCCTTTTCCTCGGCCTGCTGTTTGGCGAGCAGTTGCTGCTGTTCGATCTTCAGCAGTTCTTCGACGCGCTTCTTTTCGGCGGCCTCGGCCTGCTGCTTCAGCTTTTCGGGGTCGACTTTCGGTGGCTCCGGCTTCGGCGGCTCGGGTTTGGGTTCCGGCGGCTTGGGTTTCGGCGGCTCTGGCTTGGGCTCTGGCGGCGTTGGCTCCGGCGGTTTGGGCTTGACAGCCTCCTCCACCGTGACCGGCTTTTCGCCAACGACCGGTTCTTCCAGCAAGACGGCCTGCATGATGACTTCGTCGGGCAGCTTCGGACTGCACTGGACGCCAAAAATCAGCAAGGCGCCCAGCAGCACATGCCCCAGAAAGGCCAGCAGCAGTTGCCAGGGCTTGACCGGCAGCAGGCCCTCTTCCTGACGCTCGGGGTATTCGCTTGGAGCACTCACTTGCGGGCTGGGACCTGTTCAGACGGATCCATGCGGAAGCCCAGCTTGGTGGCACCGGCCACATTCAGCAGGGCCATACCCCTGGCCACGCGGCCGTAATCGACGTTCTTGTCGGCTTGGATGAGGATCACCGTCTCGGGTTTGTTACGCAGCACCGCGCCCACACGCTGCACGACCTCCTCGTCTGCGAGCGGCTCGTCTTCCTTGGTGCCGATGTCGAGAAAGTACTTGCCCTTGGCATTGATGCTGAAAACGACCGGCTGCTCGTCAAGCTTGATCGGCTCGGAAGACTCCTGCGGCAGTTCCACCTGCACACCCTGAGTCAGCAGCGGGGCAGTTACCATGAAGATGATGAGCAGCACCAGCATCACGTCGATATAAGGCACGACGTTGATCTCGGCATTCATGCGCCGCTTGCCGGGACGCCCCGGCGAATAGCTCATGCCCATGGGAACTTAGCCTTGGCTGCCGTGGCCGCGCAGGCCACGGTCAACGATACCGGCCAGTTCTTCGGCAAAGGTGTGATATCGGGTTTCCAGCCGCTCCACGCCACGCGTGAGAAAGTTGTAAGCGATCATGGCCGGGATTGCTGCGAACAGACCCATCGCCGTGGCGATCAGCGCTTCGGCAATGCCGGGCGCGACCTGCGCCAGCGTGGCCTGCTTGGCCGCGCCGATTTGAATGAATGCCGTCATGATGCCCCAGACGGTGCCGAACAGGCCGACATAGGGGCTGGATGAAGCCACCGTCGCCAACAGCGACAAGCCACCTTCAAGACGCTCCACTTCGCGAACCTGGGTGACGCGCATCTGGCGCTGCACGGCTGCCAGGGCATCTTCCGGGTCGCTGCGACCGCTGGCACCCTGCTGGCGGGTGAACTCCTCGTAACCGGCCTTGAAGATGGCTGAAACGCCTTCCTCCGGCTTGCCATCGCGCCCGATCGAGCCATAGAGGTCGCCCAGCGTACCGCCCGACCAGAACCGGCTCTCGAACTCGGCTGACTGCCGGGTCACGCGCGACAACAAGCTGCGCTTGGTGAGGATCACGGCCCAGGAAATCACCGAGGCACCCAGCAGCAGGAGCAGGATGACCTTGGCCAGGGGACTGGCCGCGAGGATGAGATGTGTGAATGAAAGCCCTTCAGTGGTGCCCATGTTTTTCTTTGAGGTGTGTGCGTTGGATGAATGCAGTACAACAATAGGGTGAATGTTTACGATTCAAGGTTCAAGCCAACCCGACGGCCAAGGGCGTGGCTTGAAACTCCCGGTATCGACACAGGCCACCTTGACGCTCGCGGTGGCCAGAAGAATTTGCGGCGGCGATTGCCCAGGGCGCAGCAGCTGCTGCTCGAACACCAGACTGGCACGACCGTATTGCGAGACCCTGACGGTAGCCTGCAGGGCATCGTCCAGCCGCGCCGGCTGCCGGTAGCGGATATCGATCGAAGCCACCGTAAAGGCAGCACCGAAACCCTCGGCCAGATGCCGATGGCTGCGGCCCTTGGCCCGAAGCCACTCGCTGCGCACCCGCTCGAACCAGTGCAGATAACGGGCGTGGTAGACCACACCGCTGGCGTCGGTGTCTTCGTAATAGACGCGGATCGGCCAGACAAAAACCTCGCCGTCGGTCGCTGCTATGCCATCCATGGCCTTGTTGCGCTCCTGCGACTTGAACCCTTCAAAACAGCTCCGGCCCGCGCTTGGGTGCGGCGATACCAAGATGCTGATAAGCCTTGAGCGAAGCCACCCGACCGCGCGGGGTGCGTTCGAGAAAACCCTGCTGGATCAGATAGGGCTCGATCACATCCTCGATGGTATCGCGCGATTCGCCCAGTGCGGCGGCCAGACTCTCGACGCCGGCTGGCCCGCCATCGAAGCGCTGCATCAGCACTTCCAGCAATCGCCGGTCCAGCGGATCGAAGCCTTCGCCATCAACATCCAGCATCTTCAATGCGGCAGCGGCGATCTGCTCCGTGATCACGCCCTGCCCCTTCACCTCTGCGTAGTCTCGTACGCGACGCAGCAGGCGGTTGGCGATACGGGGCGTGCCGCGTGAGCGACGGGCAATCTCGTGCGCACCCTGCCCCTGCACCGGCGCACCGAGAATCCCGGCGCTGCGGGTCACGATCTGCGTCAGGTCATCGACCCCATAGAACTGCAAGCGCTGCACGATGCCAAAGCGATCCCGCAAGGGACTGGTGAGCGCGCCAGCGCGGGTGGTCGCGCCGATCAAGGTGAACGGCGGCAGATCGAGCCGGATCGACCGCGCCGCAGGGCCGTCGCCGATCATGATGTCGAGCTGGTAGTCCTCCATCGCGGGGTAGAGCACTTCTTCCACCACGGGCGAGAGCCGGTGGATTTCATCGACGAACAGCACGTCTCGCGGTTCGAGATTGGTCAGTAATGCTGCGAGATCGCCCGCCTTTTCAAGCACCGGGCCAGAGGTGACGCGCAGATTCACGCCCATCTCGGTGGCGAGGATGTTGGCGAGCGTGGTCTTGCCCAGGCCAGGCGGCCCGAAGATCAGCACATGGTCCAGTGCCTCGTTGCGCCGCCGGGCGGCTTCGATGGCCAGCCCCATCTGCTCTCGCACGGGACGCTGGCCAACGTAATCCTCCAGTTTGCTGGGACGGATGGCGCGGTCGATGCGGGCCTCGTCGGACGAGGCAGCATCAGCAGTGACAAGGCGATTGGACATCAAGCGAGGGCGTGCAGCAGGGACGAGTCTCAGTGTCTCACATCAATCAAGACACTCAGCGCCGAACCTCGGCAGCAGAAACCGCCTTGGGCAGATGGGCCGCCAATGCGGTCACCGCACGCCCCAGTGCAGCCTGAAGCGCTGCAACGCTCGCTTCGGGGTTGGCATCAGCCACGGGTGCGTCGGCGTCGAAGCGTCCGGATTCGGTCGCCACCTTTCCGTAGGGTGCGAATACCCAGCTGCCGCGGAGGCGCAGCACGCCATCGGCACCGGGCTCGAAGCCATCGAGTGTCAGGGCCAGCACCGCGTCGGGTGCACGACCGTCGGCCGTCGTGGTGCCCTCCACCGTGTAGTCAGAACGCTGCGCAGCCAGCGCCAGGGTCACCCAACGGGTGATGGACTTGCCGGGTCGCTCGGCCCAGAACGCGCCCTCATCCCGCACGATTTCGCTGGCGCCCACGCGACGCACCAACTCGCGGCGATCCAGGTAGTCCGGCACGCTCACCGCCCGCACCACCAGGCGCGGGCGCGACGTGGAGGGCGCTGCGGCAGTCGGACCTTCGTAGGCCAGCAGCAAGCGCCGGGGTTCGGCCCGGGGGCCGCTACCGGCGCAGGCCACCAGACTGATTGTGAGAAAAACGGCAAAAGATTTCAGCATCATGGGATTCAGTCCTTGCCAAAGATCACGGCATTGGGGTCGCGCTCGACGGTATCGGCGAAGTGGCGTAGCGATTCGCTGGCAGCTGAGAGGTCACGCAGGCTCTGTTCCAGCTCCGCGCGGACCGGCGCGCCCGGGGCGGTGAGTTCGGCCACATGCGCGATGGCTTCATCGGCACTCCGCATGGTGGTCTCTGCCCTGGCCATTGCCGCTTGTGTGGACTGGAGTGTCTGCTCCAGTGCCGGACCGGCGTCCGCCAGCGTCTTGCGCGCCTGCTCCGAGGTGCGCTCCACCGATTGCAGGGTCTTGTTGAGCGTGCTGATGGTGCGCTGCGCTTCTTCCAAGGTCTGGCGGGTGACTGCAGCCGTGGTCTTCAGCTCCTCGCCGACCACGCCCAGCGTGCCACCCGTGCCCTTGGCGAGAATCTGGAAGGCCTCCACCATGCCTTTCACGTCGTCGGCGAGCTGACGAAGCGGCAGCTGTGCAAGCTGATCCTTCAGCACATCGAAGTCCGATTTCATGGTCGGGATTTCTGGATAGCTCGTGTCCCGCACGGTGTGGAGCACGGCCGGTACGTCAGGCCGGAAATCGAGATCGACGACCAGTTGTCCGGTCACCAGCGAATCGATGTTGAGCTTGGCGCGCAGGCCCTTGTCGATGTAGGCGCTGAACGGAATGTCGCTGCCATCCTCGCCAGTGCCAATCAGCCGGATCTGATGTGGCATGAGGGTCATGTAAACCGGGATGCGCGGCTCCAGCGAATCGGGTGCGAACTGCAGGACGATCCGATCGACACTGCCGACCTTTACACCGCGGAAGTTCACCGCGGCGCCTACGTTGAGCCCCTTTACCGAACCCTCGAAAAACGCGACCACGCGCTGCTTGGGCGTGAACAGCGCCGCGCCGCCGAGTGCCATGATGGCAAAAGCAACCAGCGCCAGGGCCATCAGCACAAAGCCGCCAATCACGGTGGGATTGGCTTTCTTGACGCTACTCATTGGCACTTTCTCCTTCTGGGACTTCGCGGTTCAGAAAAGCCTGCACGAAGGGATGTTCACAGCGTTCCAGCAGCGCCTTGGGGGCACCGCGGGCAATAGGCTGCTTTGATTGGGCATCGAGAAAGATGCCGTCGTCGCCGATAGCGAACAGGCTGGGCAGTTCGTGCGTGACCACCAGGACCGTCGCCTGGGTGCGGTCGCGCAGCTCCAGGATGAGGTCATCGAGCTTGCGCGAGCTGATCGGGTCCAGACCGGCCGAGGGTTCGTCCAGAAACAGGAATTCCGGGTTCAGCGCCAGCGCACGCGCCAATGCAGCACGCTTCTTCATGCCGCCGCTGATCTCGTTGGGCAGCAGGTCCCTGGCATGGCCGAGGCTGACCAGCTCCAGCAGTTCGTGGGCGCGATCACGGCGCTCCCCGTCGGTCTTTTTCAAGTCGCCATTGAGCTTCATCGGCATCATCACGTTTTCGGTGAGGGTGAGCGTGCTGAACAGCGCCGAACCCTGAAACAACACGCCGAAGCGGCGGCGGATTTCGTCCTGCTTTTCGACCCCGGCCTGCCAGTAGTCGGTGTCGCCATACAGCACCTGCCCGGCGGCGGGAGGCTGCAGGCCGAGCATGTGCTTCAAGAGCGTGCTTTTGCCGCAACCAGAACCACCCATGATGATGAAGATACTGCCCTTCTTTACCGCAAAGCCGATGTTCTCCTGGATCAGCTTCTTGCCATAGGCCATGCGCAGGTCCTTGACCTCGACGGCGGTGTCACTGGCCTGATCATTCATGGCCTAGACATCCAGCGCGTAGGCACAGAGCGCGAACACCGCATCCACGACGATGACGCCGACGATGCCGCTCACCACCGCGCTGGTGGTCGCTTCGCCCACGGCTGCGGCATTGCGGCCTGCGCGCAGGCCGTAGAAGCAGCCGGCAAATGCGACCAGCGCACCGAAGGCGAACGATTTCATCGCGCCCAGGATGAAGTGCCGCCCGGCGAGTGCGTCTGCGGTGCGGTCCCAGTACAGGGCGTTGGACAAATCCAGCGTGCCCACTGCCACCAGCCAGCCGCCGAGCAAGCCCACAGCGCAGGCAAACACGTAGAGCAACGGTGTCATCACGGTCAGCGCCAGCACCCGCGGCAGCACCAGGTATTCGACGGGTGAAACGCCCATGGTCTTCAGCGCGTCGATTTCCTCGTTGCCCTGCATGGTCGCGATACGTGCAGCGAAGGCTGCACCCGTACGGCCCGAGAGCACCACGGCGGTGATGACGGCGGCCATCTCGCGCACCGTGGCGATGCCGACCAGATCGGCCACGAACATCTCCGCACCGAACTTCTGCAACTGGATGGCACCCACGAAGGCGAGGATGGAGCCCACCAGCAGGTTCACCAGTGCCACCACGCCCAGCGCGCTGGCGCCACTGGCCTGCACCACCGCCCAGGTATCCGCGCGGTCAAAGCGAGCCCGGCCACGCAGCAGCGCGAAAGTGGCCAGAACCAGCTCGCCGAGCAGGGTTGCGACATCGCGCACGGATTCAAACCGCGACAGCGCACCCTTGCCCAGTGCCGCCAGCGCCAGAATCCGCTCGCGATGGCGATGCAGCGCCGGCGGATGGGCGACTGGCTCGCTCATCGCACCGCGCGCTTCAATGCCTCACGGATGATCTGGTCGGTACTCAGGCCATCGGTGGTGAAGGCGTCTGTCATCTTCGCAGCGTCTGCGGCCTTGTAGCCCAGCGATTCGAGGGCGGAACGCGCTTCTGCCAGCGGCGTGGCCGGCATGGCCGCCTGGCCGCTGCCGAGATTCGCCGGGCCGTCGCTGGCCCCGGCTTTTTCGCGCAGTTCCAGCACCATGCGCTCGGCAGTCTTCTTGCCGATGCCCGGCAGCTTGGTCAGACGCGCTGCATCGCCGCTGCGAACCAGATTCCAGAAGTCCTCCACACTGACACCGCTCAGCACCGCCAGCGCCAGTTTCGGCCCGACGCCGCTGAGCTTGATCAGCTCGCGGAACAGGGTTTTTTCTGGCGCGGTCGCAAAGCCGAACAACAGATGTGCGTCCTCGCGGATGGTGAGGTGCGTGTGCAAAGCCACGCTCTCGCCAACGGCGGGCAGGCGATAGAACGTGGACATCGGCGCCTCGACTTCATAACCCACGCCACTCACTTCCAGCACCAGCTGCGGCGGTGCCTTGAGAACGAGTTTTCCAGCCAGTCTTCCGATCATCCCCAAGTTCCCTGTAGTCCCTGCCCTTGAACGATGCTGCCACGCACGTGGGCATGACAGATTGCTATGGCCAGCGCGTCAGCAGCATCTGAAGTGAGCGCATCAGCCGCTTCGCCCTGCATTTTCAGCAAGAGTTTCACCATGTGCTGAATCTGCGCTTTATCGGCGCGGCCATTGCCGACAATGGCGCGCTTGACCTGCGCCGGCGCGTATTCGGCAAACGGTAGCCCAGCCATTGCGCCGGCCAGTACCGCCACGCCGCGCGCCTGGCCGAGGATGAGCGCAGTGCCGATGTTGACGCGCATGAAGACTTCTTCCACCGCGTATTCCTGCGGGCCGTATGCGGCAATCACCTCTGCCAGTTGTTGATGGATCAGCCGCAAACGCGGTGGTAGTGGGCCATCGCCGGTGCGGATACAACCGTGCGCGAGGTGGGCGAGCTTGGCGCCCCGCGCCTCGATCATCCCCCAGCCCGTGAAGCGGGACCCGGGATCGATGCCGAGGATACGAACGACCGTGGGGGCGGTGGTGCGGAGACTACGAGCAGCGGTGGCCGCGGGGCGGCGAAGTTCGTCTAGCGATTGAATGCGGCGGGCCATGTCGGCATTGTGCCGCGCTGCCGCCACAGGTGTGCGTAAAAGAGCTTCAAGCCGGCAGGTCGTAGCTCACCTTCTGGTCGATCAAAGCGATCCAACCCTTGCTGACAAGCCCGGCAATCAGCGCACACACGTCTTCATCCGAAAGACTGTTGGCAAAGATCGACTGAATCGTGCTGGCCAAAGTCTTCTGTCTGGCCGGTTTGGCTGCCTTCTTCGCTTTCAGGTTGGCGACGATTGCGTGGAGCTTCTCATCAAAGCCCAATTCGGGCGGCGCTTTGGTGAGCAAAAGCGGAATGTCCTTGATAGCGACTTGCCGAGTCGCGTGAAGTTTCTGTCTGCTCAGATAGCCGATCAGCGGATCGAAGCCCTTGTCTTTCGAGATGATATGAAACCAGGCATCGGGCTCGTCCCTCGCCAGCTGTCCGATGGTGAATGCAATGTGAAAATCCAAGGCATTCGAACCGCTTCCGACGATCTGTAAGTACCTGACGGACGACCCGAGCGACTGCAATGCGATGGCCATCTCGACCGGAATCTTTGTCTGGTTGCTTCCGAGAAAAATATGAACCTTGAACGGTCCATCCTTCAGCAGAACCAGATCCGTCGGCTGGATATTCTCGAAATCGATCAGCACATAGTTCGTTCGCACGCTGATCAGCGACTCAAATTCAACCAAGGTCAGCGTTGTGATAGACCGCCTGTGAGTCGTCCAAGTCTTCTAGCGCATCGAGCATTTTCTGCAACTGCTCGGCGACCTCGCCCGCCACGGCCACCCGATTGGCAGGGCGCATGGTCACCTCGGCTTGCAGGGCTTTCAGGCCAGCGGCGTCCAGCGCCTTCTTCACCGTCTCGAAGGCCGCTGGCGGGGTGATGACATCGCAGTAGCCGTCGTCGGTCACGACATCCTCGGCACCGGCTTCGAGGGCCACTTCCATGATCCGGTCTTCGGTCACGGCACCGCCCAACTCGAAGATCAGCTCGCCCACTTCCGCAAACTGGAACGCCACCGAGCCGCTGGTGCCGATGTTGCCACCGTGCTTCACGAAGGCATGGCGCACCTCAGCCACGGTGCGTGTGGGGTTGTCGGTCATGGTGTCCACCATCACCGCCACACCTCCAGGGCCGTAGCCCTCGTAGCGGGTTTCGATGGTGGCGGCGCCATCGGCACCGCTCGCGCGCTTGAGCGCGCGGTCGATCGTGTCCTTGGGCATGCTCACGGCATGCGCCTTGTCGATGGCGATGCGCAGGCGCGCGTTGCCCGCCGGCTCGATGCCGCCGGTGCGGGCCGCCACGGTGATCTCGCGAATCAACTTGGTGAAAACCGCGCCGCGCTTGGCGTCTTCAACCCCTTTGCGGCCGGCGATGCTGGGTCCACGTCCCATCGTCTATTCCTTAAAAACTGAGGCGGAGCCCGATGTGCGCGCCGTCGTCGGCGTTGCTGGGGCCGTTGGGCTCGGGCTTGATGTTGACGCGGCGATAGCCTGCGTAGATGGCAGCAGCACGGACCACTTCGAACTCCACATCCAGCGCGTACTCGCTGTAGCTCTTGAGGTCGCTGAACGAGAGGATCTGGGGCGCAAAGAAGCCGTAGCCCGAGAGGCCGACGCGCTCGAAGCCCGGCAGGCGCACCTCGAACTGTCCACCCAGCGCCAGTGCCGCGCCAGTCGCGTCGCCGCGATCCGCCAACACAGCCCGCACGCCGAGACCCGCACCCGCATCGGCACCCTTGGCCCCGACATCGCCGGTAGCCAGCACGCCAAAGTGACCCAGGGTGAGCTTCACGTCCTTGGGATCGGTGGGGTTGTCTTCGCCCTTCTTGTAGAGCAGCCCGGTGTCGTATTGGCCCGTCACACCCGAGAACACGCGCGACAGGGGGCCGGAAAGCGCGCCACGCACGGCGTCGTTGTTGATGTTGAGGTCGAACTCTTCCGCAGCGGCGAGGTGCGCGGTACCGGCCAGCAGGACAGCGATCAGTTGTTTCTTCATCAGGCGGCCTTCTTCTTGTTGATGGCGTGGATGGCGCGGCCGTCGACGGCGAGATAGGCCTCGTGCAGCGCCTCGGCCAGCGTGGGGTGGCCGTGCATGGTCAACTGCAGGTCGGCAGTGGTCGCACCGAACTCCAGTGCCACGACCACGGATTGCAGCACTTCGGACACATACGGTCCGACCATGTGGACACCCAGGATGCGGTCATTCTTGGCATCGCTCACCACCTTGATGGTGCCGACAGCAGCTTCCAGCGCCTTGGCGCGACCATTGGCAGCGAAGGGGCTGGTGCCGATCTTCACCTCGTGGCCCTTCTCCTTCGCCTGCTCTTCAGTCAAGCCCACCCAGGCGACTTCCGGTGCGGTGTAGATCACGCTGGGAATGGCATCGTAATTGACCTCGGTGTGCTCGCCGTGCAGCTGCTCGACCAGGGCCACGCCCTCTTCGATCGCCTTGTGCGCCAGCATGAGGCCGCCGATGACGTCGCCCGTGCCGTAGATGCCGGGGATGTTGGTCTTGTAGTGCTGGTCGACCTTGAGGAAACCACGCGGGTCGAGTTCCAGCCCAATCTCGTTCGCACCCAGGCCCTCGGTGTAGGGCTTGCGCCCCACGGCGACAATGAGCTTGTCGAAGGTTTCGGTCTTCTTCTCGCCGCCGACCTCGTATTCAACGACCACTTCGCTGCCAGTGTTCTTCGCCCCCAGCACCTTTGCACCCAGGCGGATGTCGAGCCCCTGCTTGGTGAACTGCCGCTGCGCATCCTTGGCAATGGTCTGATCGACCATGGGCAGGAACGTGGGCAGCGCTTCAAGAATGGTGACCTTGCTGCCCAGGCGTGCCCAGACGCTGCCCAGTTCCACACCGATCACACCCGCACCGATGATGCCGAGACGTGCCGGGGCTTCGGTGAAGTCCAGCGCGTCCCAGCTGTCGCAGATCCGCTGGTGATCGAAGGGCGCGATCTTGAGATTCACCGGCTCGCTGCCGGTGGCAACGATGATGTGCTTGGCATCGAGCACCTTCTTCTCGCCCGCATGGCTGGTGTATTCCACCTGGCCATTGCCCAGCAGCCTGGCAAAGCCTTCCAGCCCAATCACGCCATTGGCCTTGAACAGGGCACCGATGCCGCCGGTGAGGCTGGCGGTGATTTTGGACTTGCGCAGTTGCATGGCGCCGATATCCATGGCCACACCCGTGACCTTGACGCCGTGCACCGCCAGTTCGTGGCTGGCCTTGTGGAACATCTCGCTCGATTCGAGCAGTGCCTTGCTGGGGATGCAGCCGGCGTTGAGGCAGGTTCCGCCGTAGGCGGGCTTGCCGTCACGGTTGAGCCAAGCATTGATGCAGGCCACCTTCATACCGAGTTGCCCGGCGCGGATGGCGGCCGGATAACCGCCAGTGCCGCCGCCAATCACCACCACATCGTATTGTTCGCTCATGGTTTGCTCTTTGAACCCGCAGGATCGGAAATTGCGCGATTTTACTCGGCGCTGTCGGAGAACAGGGACCGCGGATACAGCTTGGCGCTGAAGCTGATCGATACGCCCACCGCCAGCGATACCGTGTCACCGGGGCCGTCCAGCGCGACCCGGCGACCCGCGACATACCCGTTGACGTGCTCGGTAAAGCGACGGAACAAACCCAGGCTGAAGCCATCGCCCGAGAGCGCGGGGCTGCCCGCCTTGAAGTCCAGCCGCCCATAGCTGACAGCCAGGCGGGTGGCCTCATCCAGCGCGTACGTGCCGGCCACGAACAGATAGCCGCGTGCCTTGGCCTCCGTCTTGACGTCAATGTGCTCGAACGAAGCGCCGAGGCTGTAAAGCGGCGTGGTGAATGCCGCATGCACCCGCACATTGTCAGACTCGCCCGGCGTGCCGCCGACGGGCACCCGGTCGTTGATGCGGGAATTGCCGAGCACGAAGGGCGATCCGTTACGGATGCGCAACAACTGCGTGCCGAGGCTGAGCACAGTGCCCTCCCCGCCAAAGTTCTTGAGCGAATACACCGCACCGGCGGCGGCATCGACCTTCTTGTTGGGAGCGTCCTCGGTACCGATGAAAGCGCCCCCGTTGATTTGCAGGCCCTCGATCAGGTCCGGCGAGGTGTAGGCGATGCCGTTGCGCGAAAAAGCGTTGGTGAGATTGGACAGGCCGTAGCTCGCGCCTTCGCTCATCGCTCTGGCATTGAAGCCGGTGACGCTCGTGTCGTAGAAGGGGTCGAGACGCTCGCCGGCCTCGCGATAGGCGCTGGCCTTCTTGCCGATGGTGAGACGGCCAAAGGCCGTGTCGGCACCAATGTAGAGCTGGCGATCCGGCTCGATGCCGGCCTTGTCGTTGCGAAGGCCGCGCTCATAGAAGGCGAAGCCGGTCAGAAGCTCGGTACCGTATGAGGCCTTGAGATTGACGTGACTGGCATTGTTGGTGCCCTCGAAGCCGTCTTCCAGCGGCTCGAAGTCAGAATCCAGATCGCGCTGCGACCCCGCCAGGTACCCACCCAGGGTCACTTCGGCGGTTTGCGCCATCGCTGCGCTGCTCAAAGCCAGCGCGCACAGCGCCATCGAAACGCATCGTCCTGCTTTCATGGTTTTCTCCAGGTGTCTTTTGAATTGAAGAGGGCCATGCAATCACATGGCCCCCATGAAGCGACGCTGCTATGGCGCCGCCCTTGCTGCGTATGGCCTGAAACCTTACAGATTCAGCAGCAGGCGCGCCGGATCTTCCAGGCACTCCTTGATGGTGCGCAGGAACAGCACCGCCTCCTTGCCGTCGATGATGCGGTGGTCGTACGTGAGCGCCAGCCACATCATCTTGCCCTTCTTGATGCGCTTGACCGTGCCGTCTTCATTGACCTCGATGTCCAGCAGGCGCTCGTTGATGCCATGCATGCCGAGGATGGCCGACTGCGGCGGGTTGATGATGGGCGTGGACACCAGCGAGCCGAAGATGCCGCCGTTGGTGATGCTGAAGGTGCCACCCGTGAGGTCCTCCATCGTCAGCTTGTTGTCCTTGGCCTTGGCACCAAAGGCGGCGATGGCTTTCTCGATGCCGGCGAGGCTCAGCAAGTCCACATCCTTGATGATGGGCACTACCAGCCCGCGCGGGCTGGAGACGGCGATGCCGATGTCGTAGAAGTTGTGGTAGACGATGTCGCCGCCGTCAATGGAGGCATTGACCAGCGGATAGCGCTTGAGCGCCTCGACAGAGGCGCGGGTGAAGAAGCTCATGTAGCCGAGTTTCACGCCGTGGGTCTTCTCGAACTGCTCCTTGTACTTGGCGCGCAGGGCATCCACCGCGGACAAGTCCACCTCGTTGAAGGTGGTGAGCATGGCGGCCGTGTTCTGCGCCTCTTTCAGACGCTCGGCGATGCGGGCGCGGATGCGTGTCATCGGCACGCGCTGCTCTTCGCGCGGACCGGCGGCAGCCACGGGTGCCGGCGCGGCCACCGCGGCGGGCTTGGCGGCCTCGACCTTCGGTGCGGCCTTCAGCTTCTCTGCGTGGCTCTTCACGTCCTCGACCGTCAGGCGGCCGCCACGACCGCTGGCCGGGATACCGTCGGCAGAGAGGCCCAATTCCGCGAGTAGCTTGCGTACGGCCGGACCCTGAACATCATCTGCCGCGCTGCTCGTAGCCGGGGCCGCAGCAGCCTTGGCCGGGGCAGCGGCTTCAGCCTTGGGCGTCGCGACTGCGGCTGCCGTGCTGCCGCCCTCGCCGATCACACCCAGCACCTGCCCGGAGGTCACGCTCGCACCAGCCTCGAAAGCGATGGACTGCAGCACGCCGTCTGCCGTGGCCGGGACTTCGAGCACCACCTTGTCGGTTTCGATATCGACCAGGTTCTGCTCGCGCTTGACGGTGTCGCCCACCTTCACATGCCAGGTGGCGATGGTGCCGGACGAGACCGACTCCGGCAGGTTGGGGACTTTGATTTCGATGGCCATGTGAAAACTTCTCCGCAATTCGTTTGACTGTGTTTGATGGGGATGGCGATCAGACGGGCTTGCCGCCCGTCAGCGCTGCAAGGACGACCTCTTCCTGCTCCTTGTTGTGCACCTTCAGATAGCCGGCTGCCGTGGTGGATGCGCCGCGACGGGTGGCGTAGAGCAGGTGGTGCTTCTCGCCCAGGTACGCGGCCAGGCGATGCTTCACCTGATACCAGGCACCCTGGTTTTCCGGCTCTTCCTGCGCCCAGACGATCTCGGTCGCATTCGGATAAGCGGCGAGTGCCGTCTTGTAGTCATCGCGCGGGAAGGGATACAGCTGCTCGATGCGGACGATGGCGACGTTCTGCAGCGCCTGCTTCTGCCGGGCCTGCACGAGGTCGAAATACACCTTGCCAGAGCAGAAGATCACGCGGGTAACCTTGGCCGCGTCGAGCGGCTCCACCTCGCCGATCACGGTCTGGAAGCGGCCCTTGGTGAGGTCGTCAAGCGTGGACACCGACAGCGGATGGCGCAGCAGCGACTTCGGCGTCATCACGATCAGCGGCAGGCGCAGCGAGCGCTTCATCTGGCGGCGCAGCATGTGGAACATCTGGGCTGGTGTGGAGGGCACGCACACCTGCATGTTGTTGCCAGCGCAGAGTTGCAGATAGCGCTCCAGGCGGCCTGAGGAGTGCTCCGGCCCCTGCCCTTCGTAGCCATGCGGCAGGAACATCACGAGGCCGCAGAGACGACCCCACTTCTCGTGACCGGAGGCGATGAACTGGTCTACCACCACCTGCGCGCCGTTGGCGAAGTCACCGAACTGCGCTTCCCAGATCACCAGCGCGTCCGGGTCGGTCGTGGAGTAGCCATACTCGAAGCCAAGCACACCTTCTTCGGACAGCAAGGTGTCGACGATGACGAACTTGTCCTTGTCGGGCGAGAGATGCCGTAGCGGCGTAATGCTGTTGCCGGTCTTGGCGTCGTGCAGGGTCGCGTGGCGGTGGAAAAAGGTGCCGCGACGCACGTCCTGCCCGGTGATGCGGACCGCGAAGCCCTCGTTGACGAGCGTGGCGTAGGCGGTGGTCTCGGCAAAGCCCCAGTCCATGGCCAGTTCGCCAGCGGCCATCTTGGCGCGATCTTCGAGAATCTTGGCGACGCGGGCGTGTGGCGTGAAGCCGGTGGGCAGCGTCAGCAACTTGCTGTTGAGCAGGCGGATCGAATCCAGCGAGACACTGGTATCGGTCGCGTCGTGCCACTCGCCCTTGCCGAAGAGCGACCAGTTGACCGTGAACTTGTTGCCGACCAGACCCAGCGTCGTGCGGGCGATGTTCTCGCCCTTGTCCAGCCCGTCGCGGTAGGCAGCGACCAGCTTTGCGGGTTCGTCGGCAGCGATGGCCTTTTCGGCCACCAGCTTCTGGCCGTAGAGGGTGAGCGTGGTGGGCAGCTTCTTGATGGTGTCGTACATCACCGGGCTGGTGACCGAGGGCTCGTCGGCCTCGTTGTGACCCAAGCGACGGTAGCAGCAGATGTCGACGATCACGTCCTTGTGGAAGGCGTTGCGGAAGTCCATGGCGAGGCGCGTGACGAACACCACGGCGTCCGGGTCGTCGCCATTCACATGGAACACGGGGGCCTCGACCATCTTGGCGAGATCGGTGCAGTAACGGCTGGTGCGCGAGTCGTGGCCAGGGTCGGCCTCGATCGGGTTCGGCGTGGTGAAGCCGATCTGGTTGTTGATGATGAGGTGCAGCGTGCCGCCGGTGCCGTAGCCCTTGCTCTTGCTGAGCTGCATGGTCTCCATCACCACACCCTGGCCTGCGAAGGCCGCGTCGCCGTGGATGAGGATGGGCACGATCTTCTGGCCCACGTCATCGTGGCGGCGGGTCTGGCGTGCCTTGACGCTGCCCTCGACCACCGGATTGGCGATTTCAAGGTGCGAGGGGTTGAAGGCCAGCACCAGATGCAGGCGCTTGCCCTGCACTTCCACGTCGGTGGAAAAGCCCTGGTGATATTTGACGTCGCCCGCACGGCTGAGCGACTCGGCGGAATACTTGCCCTCGAACTCGGCGAACAAGTCCTTCGGCGACTTGCCGAGAATGTTGATCAGCACATTCAGGCGGCCACGGTGGGCCATGCCGATGACCAACTCTTCGGCACCGGCCTGGGCAGCCGCGCGCAGGGCCTCGTCGAGGGCCGGGATGGTGGCCTCGCCGCCTTCCAGCGAGAAGCGCTTCTGGCCGACGTACTTGTTATGCAGGTACCGCTCCAGGCCCTCGGCAGCGGTCATCTGCAGCAGCACTTCACGGCGGCGCTCGGGCGTCAGCTTGGGCGCGAAGGCATTGCTTTCCAGCCGCTTCTGCAACCAGCGCTTCTGCTCGGTGTCAGTGATGTACATGTACTCCGCACCGATGGTGTCGGTGTAGACCGCCTTGAGCAGCTTGATGATCTCGCGCAGCGGCAGGCGATCTGCCGCAGCGAGGGAGCCGGTGTTGAACACCGTATCCATGTCGCTCGGCGTGAGGCCATGGAAAGCTGGATCAAGATCTTGCAGCACCGGCATGTGGGCGAGACCCAGGGGATCCAGCTTGGCCGCCTGGTGACCGCGCACGCGGTAGTAGTTGATGAGGCGCAGCACACCGGCCTGCTTTTCGGCCGCCGCGGCATCGAGCGCGGTTGCACCCTGCACGACGAGGGTCTTGGGCTGCTGCGCGAGTTGTTCGAAACGGCTCACCACCGGGCCGTGCGGCACGTCCGCAGCCCCGTTCAAGCCCTGAAAATACTGGCGCCAGGTGTCGTCGACCGAGTTGGCGTCTTCGAGAAATTGCTCATACATCGCCTCCACGTAGACCGCATTACCGCCTGCGATGGATGAGGTGGCGATCTGCGTGGTGTATTTGCTGCCGGTCATTTTTAGCTTTGCTCCTCGCCCAATTGACAAGCGCCGCGAGGGCGGCGCTTTTGGGACTTGATGGTTACTTCTTGCTGTCAGGGCCTGTGGCGTTGAGATGGTGCGTCATGCCGGCCAGATATTCGCGGAACTCGGTGGCGAGTTCAGGGTGCTTCAGGCCGTATTCGACGTTGGCCTTGAGATAGCCCAGCTTGCTGCCGCAGTCATAGCGGGTACCTTCAAACTCGTAGGCCAGTACGGTCTGCTCCTGGATCATCGCGCTGATGGCGTCGGTGAGCTGGATCTCGCCGCCGGCACCCCGATTGGTGCGCTCCAGGAGCTTGAAGATCCGGGGGGTCAGGATGTAGCGGCCGACCACCGCCAGGTTGCTCGGGGCATCTTCTTTTTTGGGTTTTTCGACGATGCGGCGGATCTCGCCCAAGCCCGGTGCCACCGGCTGGGTTTCGACCACGCCGTAGCTCGAAATCTCGTCCATCGGCACGCGCTGGGTGGCGATCACGCTGGTGCCGTATTCCTGATACACGCGCTGCATCTGCGCCAGACAGGGACGCAGCTTGCCGTCGATGAGGTCGTCCGCGAGGATCACCGAGAAATCCTCGTCGCCCACGGCCGGCCAGGCGCAGAGCACGGCATGGCCCAGGCCCAGGGCTTCGGCCTGGCGGATGAAGATGCAGGTGATGCCGGGAGGGAGGATTTCCTGCACGGTCTCCAGGAGCTTGGTCTTGTTGCGGGCGGCCAGCTCGGCTTCGAGCTCATAGGCCTTGTCGAAGTGATCCATGATGGAGTTCTTCGAGCGGCCGGTGACGAAAATCAATTCCTCGGCGCCGGCGCTGATCGCCTCCTGCACGGCGTATTGGATCAGCGGCTTGTCCACCACCGGCAGCATCTCCTTCGCGCTCGCCTTCGTGGCGGGGAGGAAGCGAGTGCCGAGACCGGCGACGGGGAAAACCGCTTTGCGGATACGCATGAGTGCTCCGGGGGTTGGCGACTGGAGGGGCTGAAGAGGGAAATAGTTTAGCTGACAAGGCCTTCGAGTCGGCCACTGAGGTGGGTCTTGCCCCCCTCGCGCGCGAGCAGGTCGAAATCGACGCCCTGGCCGCTCGCCACCTGCTTGAGCGTCACCCGTCCCGGCAACAGCAGCGGCTGCTTGAACTGGATCGAGAGCTTGGCCGGCGCACCGCCGTGGGCCGCGGTGTAAGCCGGCAGCAACACCCCCAGCGAGCGGGCCACGCTCCACATGCCGTGGGCAATGGCGCGGTCGAAGCCGAGAAACCGGGCCGTGAAGGCATGGAGATGGATCGGGTTGTAGTCCTGCGCCACTGCGGCATAGCGACGGCCGATGTTCTCGGGCACGTCGAACGGCTGGTAGCTGGCAGCAACAGCGGGCGGCGGCGGGGGCGGCGCTGACTTGGCAGCGCGTCCCTTCGCCTTGACCCGGTGCAGGACCGTGGTCACGGCAGACCACAGCGGCTCGCCGTCGGCGAGGTAGTCGGTGAGCAGGTCGACCTCGATGCCGAGCTTGCTGCGGCGCGACTCGCCGATCTGCACCCGCACGTCATAGGGCGTGCCGGCACTCAAGGGGGCCTTCTGGGTGATGACATTGCGCAGATGCACGATGCCCACCAGCGGCAGCGGAAAATTGGGCTGTGTCATCACATGCATGTGCAACGGTGCGGCCACGACCTGCGGATAGGTGATGGCGATTCCGCCTTCCGGCAGCTGGCAGACCGCGTTGTAGGCGGCGATGTCATCGCCGCGCAGCACGAACTTCTTGAGTGTCACCGAGTTGCTGGGGATGCTCGGTGAGTCGCCGGGTTTGCGACGGCTCGACAGAGCGGCCTTCCAGAACAAGGGTGCGACGGAGGGCGCGACCGAAAGATCAGGCAACACGAGTGCGGACATGGCTTGCAGGGCTGGGCAATTTGGGTGCCGCGAATGATACGCCGGGCCACGCCGTTTTCACCGTCCGACCCTGGCCTTGGGGCCTTCGCATGCCGAGGGGGTGGAGCTGGAGAATGGCCTGCGTATCATCTGCGCCGGTTTCCCACTGCCCGCCCACCTCTCCATGTCCGTCGCCAACAAGATTCCCGTCACCGTGCTCACCGGCTTTCTGGGTGCCGGCAAGACCACCCTGCTCAACCGCATCCTGAGCGAGCACCACGGCCAGCGTATTGCGGTGATCGAGAACGAGTTCGGTGAGATCGGCATCGACCAGGCGCTGGTGATCAATGCCGACGAAGAAATCTTCGAGATGAACAACGGCTGCATCTGCTGCACGGTGCGCGGTGACCTCATCCGCATCCTCGGCCAGCTGCTGAAGCGTCGCGACAAGTTCGACCGCATTCTGGTCGAGACCACCGGCATGGCCGACCCCGGCCCGGTCGCGCAGACCTTTTTCATGGACGAGGACATGAAAGCGCAGTTCACGCTCGATGGTCTCGTCACGCTGGTCGATGCCAAGCACCTGCTGCTGCATCTGGACGACAGCGAGGAGGCGCAGAAGCAGGTCGCCTTCGCCGACGTGATCCTGCTCAACAAGTGCGATCTGGTGGCGGCCGGAGAGCTGGACACTGTCGAGCAGCGCCTGCGCCGCATCAATGCGATGGCGAGACTCGTCCGCACCACCAACGCGGATGCCCCCATCAACACGGTGCTCGATGTCGGCGGCTTCGACCTCTCCCGCGCCATCCAGATCAACCCCGCCTTTCTCGAACCCGAGTATCCCTTCGAATGGGCCGGGCTCTACAAGCTCAATGGCGCGGCGGCGTTGGTGGCAGGGGCCTGCGGCCATGATCACGGCCACGATCATCACCCCCATCACGCCCACGACGAGCATCACCTCAAGGTCGCCCTGCTGCCGGTGCCGACCTCGGGCGAGGCCGCCTTGCAGAGCGCGGCTGAAAAAGGCGTCCGCGTGTTTGCCAACGCACCGGAAGACCGCCTGCCCGGCAGCCGCATCGAGTCCTCGACGACACCCTGGCGGCTCGACCTGCACGGCGCACACGCGCACTTTCCGCTGCTGGTCACGCCCGGACATTACGTGCTGCTCGCCGAACACGCGCCGGAGGAGTTCCACCTCAGTCTCAAGGCCGCTGACGGCAAGACCCTGCGCCCGGTGCTCGCCAAGTATTTCGAAGAGGGCCACAGCCACGACGAGGCCGTGACGAGTGTGGGGATCCGCTGTGAGGGTCAGGTCGATTCGAGCCTGTTCAGCGGCTGGATCAGCGCCGTACTCTCGACCCAGGGGAACGACATCTTCCGCAGCAAGGGCATCCTGAACGTGGCAGGTCGGGAAAAACGCTACGTGTTCCAGGGTGTTCACATGGTGCTGGATGGTCGCGAAGACGCCCCCTGGGGCGACGGTGAGCGTCTCAATACACTGGTCTTTATTGGCCGAAAGCTCGATCGCGAAAAACTGAACGAAGGCTTCCGTGCCTGTCTGCGCAAAATGTAGGGGAAACCCTTGCTAACCTGTGACCATCACAGGCATGGGCCAACCCATGAAAAAGCAGACGCGACAGGTGGAATTGCAAAAGGTGGATATCGGTGCAGCCGGCATCGCCTGGCTGCGTCGGTTGCGGCTTGGCAACAAGTTGCTGCTGCTGAGTCTGGCCTTCAGCCTGCCGACGGCGCTGCTGATCTACTTCTATGACCGAGCCGCCACCAGCGGCATCGTGTTCACGCAGAAAGAACTCTGTGGGCTGAGATACAACGATCCGCTGCGACAACTGGTGGCCAAGGCCGACCAGGCCGCAGCGGCCGAGTCGGCCCTGGCGGCGCTCGATGCCCTCGACCGGCAGCAATGCCTCGGCAAGGCGTATCGCGACACGCTGGGTGTGATGCCCGAGATGGACGCCTTGCAGCAGGCCTGGGCCCTGCACCGCACCGAGCTGACCCGACCAGGCGGCAACCCGGCCACCACCCGCATGGCGCTGGAGAGGTCGGCCTGGCAGGTGTTCTCGAAAGTAGGGGACAACTCCAACCTCATCCTCGACCCCAACCTCGATACCTATTACGTGATGGATGCGCTGCTGCTGCGGCATCCCGCCGCCGCCCGCGCCATCGACCACCTGCAGCGGGGTGTGGATGCCGCCGCGATGGTGCAGTTGCAGATCCAGGTCGACGGGCTCGAACAGGGGCTGGCGACGGCCTATCTCAACAACGACCGCTACCGGGGCAGCCAGGGCACTCTCAAGCCCGCACTGGAGGCCCCGGCACAGGCCTGGCTCACCGCCGCCCGAAAATTGCTGACCGTAGCGGCTGCCGGTGCCGACATCCGGGGGGCTGCCCGCGAGGCCGATGCCGCCCTTGAAGCGTTCTACGACGCCGCCAACCGCTGGGAAGCCAGCGCCTTGCAAGTGCGGATCGGGCATCTGCGCTTCGAGCGCAACAGCGTGCTCACGCTGGCGGGGCTGATGATCCTCGCGGTTGGCTTTTTTGCCTTATCGGCCGGCCGTGACACCTCCCGGCGGCTGACCGTGCTCGTGCATGGCGCGCGGCGCATGGCGGCGGGCGAACTCAATCTGCGACTCGCGACCGAAGGCAACGACGAGGTCGCCAGCCTGGGCACCGCCTTCAATGCCATGGCCACCGATCTGTCGGCCATGTATGAGCGCATCGAAGACCGCGTCCGCCAGCGCACCCTGGAACTCAGCCGGCGTACCGCGCAGTTGCGACTGCTGCAAACCGTGGCCAGCGCAGCCAACGAGGCCAAGGGGGCCGAGGTGGCGCTGGCAGCCGCCCTGCAGCACCTGTGCGCCTTTACCGGCTGGCCGCTGGGCCACGCCTACCGCATCGAGGACGACCGCTTGAGATCGATGGGTCTCTGGCACATCCCGGCCGGTGAAGCCCCCCGCTATGCCGCGTTTCGAGATGCCAGCGAAAGCCTCGTGTTCACCCTGGGTGAGGGCCTGCCGGGCCAGGTGTGGGAGAGCGGCAGGCCGCATTGGCTGATCGACGCACCGAGCGACCCCAGCTTTCCGCGCGCGGCGCTGGGTGCGGCGGCCGGGCTCAAGGGTGCCTTTGCCTTCCCTGTCATCTCCGGGCAGGAGGTGATGGCCGTGCTGGAGTTCTTCTCCACCCGGGAAGAAACGCCAGATGACGCCCTGCTGGCGATGCTGGCTGATCTTGGCAGCCAGCTCGGTCGGGCGATGGAGCGCGAACAGGCGGCGATGGCGCTGGCCGTGAGCGAGGCGCAGGCCCAGGCCGCCAACCGGGCAAAGAGTGATTTCCTAGCCAACATGAGCCACGAAATCCGCACCCCGATGAACGCCATCATCGGCATGAGCCATCTGGCGCTGCAAACGCCGCTCGACGAGCGCCAGCGCAACTATGTGGAAAAAATCGAAAGCTCGGCCGAGTCGCTGCTTCGCATCATCAACGACATCCTTGATTTCTCGAAGATCGAGGCCGGCAAGCTGGAGGTGGAAAAGCTCGGCTTCAATCTCGACGACGTGCTCAACAACATCGCCCACCTCGCGGGATTGCGCGCCCAGGGCAAGGAAATCGAAATCCTGCTGCGCGCCGATCCGGCCATCCCGCAGCGGCTGGTCGGCGATGCGATGCGGCTCGGCCAGATCCTGATCAACCTGGTCAGCAATGCCATCAAGTTCACCACCGTGGGTGAGGTGGTGATCACGGTCGATCTCGACAAGGCCTCACCGGGCCTGAACGCCAATGGCAGTACGCAGCTGCGCTTCGCGGTGCGGGATACCGGCATCGGTATGAGCCGCCAGCAGCTCGCGAGGTTGTTCGAGTCGTTCCACCAGGCAGATGCCTCCACCACCCGCCGCTACGGTGGCACCGGCCTGGGCCTCGCCATCAGCCGCCGGCTGGTCGAGATGATGGGCGGTCGCATGGGCGTGGAAAGCACCGAGGGCAAGGGCAGCCTGTTCTGGGTGAGCCTGCCCTTCGAGATCGACGGCGAGCCGGTGCCGCCACGCCGCGCCGTGCCTGCCGGGCTGCGCTGCCTCGTGGCGGACGATAACGCCTCGGCGCGCGTCATCCTGGGCGAGATGCTCTCGGGCTTTGGCTTTGCGGTGACCACCGCCGATAGCGGTGAAGAGGCCTTGAGCAAGTCCAGTGACCAGACCTTTGACCTGGTGCTGATGGACTGGAAGATGCCAGGCATGGGCGGGCTCGAAGCGGCGCGGCAGCTCAAGCAGGCCAACGCCGCCCCTGCGGTGGTCATGGTCACGGCCTTTGGCCGGGAAGAAGTGATGGCCAAGCAGGAGTCCGCCCTGCTGGATGGCTTTCTGCACAAGCCGGTATCGGCCTCCGTGCTGCTCGACACCGTGGTCGGCATCTGTGGCCCGCGCACCCGGGCGGAGCCGATCCGGGCAGATCGTGCGGCCGAGCTGCTGCTGCCGGGTGCGCGCATCCTGCTTGTGGAGGACAACCCGGTGAACCAGGAGGTGGCCAGCGAACTGCTGCTCAACGCCGGCGCGACCGTACAGATCGCCGGTAATGGCGCAGAGGCGTTGGCACTGCTGGAGGCCGGCCGGTTCGACGCGGTGCTGATGGATGTGCAGATGCCCGTCATGGATGGGTTCGAGGCCACCCGGCGAATCCGCGCCAACCCTGGATATGCCGAGTTGCCGGTGATCGCGATGACTGCCAATGCCCTCGCCGGTGATCGCGAGAAATGCCTGGCGGCCGGGATGAACGACTACGTCACCAAGCCAATCCGCATGAGCGAGTTCTTTGGCGCCTTGCAACGCTGGCTGCACCTCGCCGCACCCGACAACCCGCCGCCGCCACCACCGCCCGTGCACGAAAGCTGGGAGCCCGCCGAGCTCGACATTGACGGCGCGCTGTCCCGCATCGGCACCAACACGGCTACTTACTGGCGGCTTGCGCAGACCTACGCCCGTCACCATGCCGGCGATGCCGATCAACTGACTGCCGCCCTGCAAGCCGGTGACTTCGGCCTGGCGGGCCGGCTGGCGCACACGCTGCGCGGTGCCTCGGCCACCTTGGGTGCCGATGCGCTCGCTGCCGCTGCCGGCGCGCTGGAAGTGGCCTGTGAAAGTCGTGATCTGGCGCTCGCGCAGGAGGTTCTGCAGGCCCTGATCCCCCGTCTGCAGCGCCTGCTGGCGAGCCTCGCCGCCTTGCCTGCACCGTCGCCCGGCGAGGCCAGCCCTGTGCCGCTGGCACTGCCGGATGACCTCGACGACCGTCTGCAGCAACTCGATCAGTTGCTATCCACCGGCGACAGCGGTGCACGGGAGCTGGCGCGTGGCCTGCAAGCCATCGAGGGGCTGGATTTGAAGGCGCTGCTGGCTGCCATCGGCAACTACGACTTCGAGCTCGCGCGCAAACGTCTAGGCGAGCTCCGGGAGACCCTCCAGCCATGAGCTACAAGCCCACGTCGCGCGCCACCGTGCTGGTGGTCGATGACACCCCGCAAAATCTCGAACTGCTGGATGAGTGCCTGTCGCCGCATTACCGCGTCAAGGTCGCCACCTCCGGCGAGCGCGCGCTGGCCCTTTGCGCCGTGGAAGCACCGGATCTCATCGTGCTCGACGTGATGATGCCGGACATGGATGGCTTCGAGGTGCTGCGGCGCCTCAAGGCGGATGCCGCCACCCGCGCGGTGCCCGTGATCTTCGCCACCGCCAAGGGCGACAAGACCGACGAGCACCTCGGCCTGCAGCTGGGTGCCGCCGACTACGTCACCAAGCCCATCCACATCCCGGTGCTGCTGGCGCGGGTCAAAACACACGTCGCACTCTATGAGTATCAGCGTGACCTGGAGCGGCTGGTGCGCCAGCGCACCGCCGAACTCGCCGAGGCCATCAAGCGGGTCGAAAAGGACGAGCGCCAACTCCAGGCCAGCATGGCGAAGCTGGTATTTGCCCGAAACCACGACGAGCTGACCAAGCTCAGCAACCGCAGTTTCCTGATGCAGCGCCTGGGCGACTCGATGCGCGATGCCCTGCTGGACGGCGGCGTGGTGGCTGTCGCCGCCATCAATCTGGATCGGTTCCGTAGTGTCAACCAGGCGCTGGGTGTCGCCGCCGGCGACGAGCTGCTGGCGCTGATGGCACAGCGGCTGCTGTCCGCCGCCCGCGCCGGTGAGCTGCTGGCGCGGGCGGGCGGTGACGAGTTCGTGCTGGTGGCGAGCGTCCGCGCAGAAGCCGGCCAGCGGCCTGATCCGGTCGAGGTCTCCAGCCGGCTGCTCGCCGTGCTGGAACGCCTGCTGGCCGCTGTACGAGCCCCGGCGCTGATCCAGGCGAGCCCGGTGGAGCTGACTGCCAGTGCGGGCCTGGCGCTGTTCCCGTCCGACGGTGAAACACCCAGCGAAATGCTGCGCAATGCCGAACTGGCAGCGGTGGCGGCCAAGCGCGCAGGCCGCAACCGGGCCTTGCGCTTCCAGCCCGAATGGGGCGGTGGCGAGGCCCGCCGCTACGAGCAGGAGGCGCAGCTGCGCCGCGCTTTGGCCGAGCACCGCATCACGCCCTACTACCAGCCCAAGGTCGAGGCCGGCAGCGGCACCTTGCGCGGCGCAGAGGCGCTGATCCGGTGGCCGCGTGACGACGAAGCCGGCTTTCACAGCCCCAGCGAGTTTCTGCCGCTTGCGGAAAGCTGCGGCCTGATGGAGACGCTGGATGATCTGGTGATCGTCTCGGTGATGCGCCAACTCGCAGCATGGACCCCCAGACTAACGCCAGATTTCCGGGTGGCCGTGAACATCTCCAGCCATCTGTTCCACGATGGCCTGCTACCCGCCCGCGTGCAGCGCTGGCTGAGCCAGACCGGGGCCGACCCGCGACATCTGGAACTGGAGATCACCGAGGGGGCGCTGATTGGCGACACCGAAGCCTGCGCGCGGCAGCTGCAGGCCCTGCGCGAGATGGGGATCGAGCTGACGCTCGACGACTTCGGCACTGGCTATTCGTCGCTCTCTTACCTCAAGCAACTGCCCTTGCAGCATCTCAAGGTGGACCAGTCCTTCGTGCGCGACATCGAGCACAACAGCAACGACGCCGCCATCGTCCGCGCCGTGATTGCGCTGGCAAAAGCACTCAACCTGCAAACCGTGGCCGAGGGTGTGGAGACGCTCTCGCAGCTTGAGTTCGTGCACGCACTGGGTTGCGACATCGTGCAGGGCTTTCTGTTCAGCCCGGCCGTCAGCGCCGAGGCTTTCGGCGCGCTGATCGACGCCGGACGGGTGGAGATGCCGAAGGCAGGCTGACACACTGCGCGCCCGCTGCTGCCGCCTTTCATCGCCAACATGCTCACCACCGCCTGGACCACCCCGCTCGACGACTACCCCACCGCCCTTGCCGTCTCGCGAGACGGTGCGGTGATCGCAGCCGGCACCGCGAGCGGCAAGGTGTTTGTTTTCGATGCCAGCGCCGGTGATTTGCTGCATACGCTGGAGGGCCACGCCAACGGCGTGCTGGCTCTGGCTTTTGGTCGTCAGCATCTGGCCAGCGCCGGGCAGGATGGCCAGGCCAGGCTCTGGGATGTTCGCAGCGGCAGCCTGCTGGCCACCCTGGCGGGCGGCGCGGGCTGGGTCTCGCAACTGCAATGGACACCCGACGGCAAGCGACTGGCAAGCGCCGCCGGCAAGACGGTCAAGCTGTGGAATGAACAGGGCGTACTGCTTCAGCAATGGACTGCGCCGGCCGGCGCAGTCCATTGCTGAAGCAGTAC
>Ga0255091_1000118_pt1 | contig 36305 bp, 31 predicted proteins | sample Colum_Yuk_RepB_8_2_FD_188439 | JGI IMG/M metagenome (GOLD analysis project Ga0255091, IMG submission 188439) | Freshwater microbial communities from Columbia River, Oregon, United States - Colum_Yuk_RepB_8d | ecosystem: Environmental > Aquatic > Freshwater > River | place: USA: Oregon... | reverse complement strand
CGCTCTGGTGCTGGCGGTCAAGCCGCAGCAGCTCTCGGCCGCGGTGGCTGACTTGCCGCTGAAGGCGGGTGCGGTGGTGGTCTCGATTGCTGCCGGGGTGCGGCTGGCTACCTTGCAACGACTGATGGGTAGCCACATCGAATACGTGCGCACCATGCCCAACACCCCGGCGCTTCTGGGTGCCGGCATCACCGGCCTGTTCGCCCCCTCAGGCACGCCCGCCGAGGCCCGCGCCCTGGCCGAACGCCTGCTCGCCGCTGCCGGGGCCTGCGTCTGGGTAGACGAGGAGTCGCAACTCGACGCCGTGACCGCGCTCTCTGGCTCTGGCCCAGCCTACTTCTTTCTGCTGGTCGAGGCGCTGCGCGATGCCGGCGCGGCGCTGGGTCTCCAGCCCGACGTCGCCGCCCAGCTCGCGGCGCAGACCTGCGTCGGTGCAGCCCGCATGGTCGGCGAGTCGGGGCTGGATGCCAGCATCCTGCGCGCCAATGTCACCAGCAAGGGCGGTACTACCGAGGCTGCACTGCTTCACCTTGAATCCGCCGGTTTGCGCGCCATGTTCGCGACAGCCCTGCAACACGCCGACGCCCGCGCCAAGGCGCTGGGCGATGCACTCGACCAGATCTGAGGGACAACACTATGGGTGCCGGTAACGCGCTGCTGTTTCTCGTCAATGTCCTGTTCGATCTCTACCTCGGCGCACTGCTGCTGCGGGTGTTGCTGCAACTCACCCGCGCCGACTTCTACAACCCGCTTTCGCAACTGGTGTGGAAGGTGACCAACCTGCCGGTGCAGCCGCTGCGCGCCATCGTGCCGCGCTACCGCAATCTGGACACTGCCGCGCTACTGGTGCTCTATCTGGTGGCCGCTATCTATATCGCCGTGACTAGCTGGATGCTGGGTGGTGCGGTACCGCTGCTGGCGCTGATCTGGTTCGCACTGCTGAAGTGCATCGTGCTCACCATCAACTTCTACACGCTGGCCTTGTTCGTGCAGGCCATCCTGAGCTGGATGGGCCCCGGCGGACACAACCCGGCCGCGAGCATCCTGTGGAGCCTGACCGAGCCCCTGCTCAAACCCGTGCGTCGCTTCATCCCGCCCATCGCGGGGCTCGATCTCTCGCCGCTCGCAGTGATGCTGGCGCTGCAGGTGCTGATCCGCCTCATCCCGCTGCCCCTGCTGTTCCGCTGATGCGGGACGAAGCCCGTGACTCTTTGATGCAAGGTCTCTCCGTTGGCGTCGTGGCGCCACAAAAAATCAGCTTTGAGACGCCGCTGGCCCTCGACTGCGGCCGCACGCTGCCCCGCTACGAGCTGATGGTAGAGACCTACGGCACACTCAATGCCGCCCGCAGCAATGCCGTGCTGATCTGCCATGCCCTGTCGGGAGATCACCATGTCGCGGGTTTTCACAGCACCGAGGACCGCAAGCCGGGCTGGTGGGATAACTGCGTCGGCCCCGGCAAGCCCATCGATACCGAACGCTTCTTCGTGGTGGCGCTCAACAACCTCGGCGGCTGCAAGGGTTCCACCGGCCCCAACACCATCAATCCCGAAAGCGGCAAGCCGTGGGGCCCGGATTTTCCCCTGCTGACCGTGAGCGACTGGGTACGCTCGCAGGCTGCGCTGGCCGATCACTTCGGCATCGTGGCCTGGGCGGCGGTGATCGGCGGCTCGCTCGGTGGCATGCAGGTGCAAGCCTGGGCCATCGAATACCCGACGCGCATCCGCCACGCCCTGATCATTGCCAGCGCACCGGAGCTCTCGGCGCAGAACATCGCCTTCAACGAGATTGCGCGGCAGGCGATCCTGAGCGATCCCGACTTTCATGGCGGGCATTTCTATGAGCACGGCGTAGTACCCAGCCGGGGTCTGAAGCTGGCGCGCATGCTGGGCCACATCACCTACCTGAGTGACGCCGCCATGCGCGCCAAGTTCGGCGCGGAGCTCAAGGCTGCCACGCCCAGCTTCAACTTCGACGTCGAGTTCGAGGTGGAGAGCTATCTGCGTCACCAAGGTCAGAGCTTTGTCGATCGCTTTGACGCCAATACCTATCTCCTGATGACCAAGGCGCTGGATTACTTCGACCCCGCCCGTGATGCCGGCGGCGAGCTGCGGCAGGCCTATGCCTCGGCAACGGCCCGTTTTCTGGTCATTGCCTTCTCCAGCGACTGGCGCTTTTCACCGGCACGCTCCCGCGAGATCGTCGAGGCGCTGGTGGCGGCCGGCAAGGATGTGAGCTACGTCGAGATCGAATCGGAACTCGGTCACGACGATTTCCTCATGCCGATCCCGCAATACCACCGGGTGCTGAAGAGCTACCTGGACCGCGTCGTCGGGGAGGCCGCATGAGCGCCGGCCTGCGCCCCGATCTCGCCCTCATCAGCGAGTGGATCGAGCCCGGCCAGCGGCTGCTGGATCTGGGCTGTGGCGACGGCGCGCTGCTGGCGCATCTGGCCGAGCACAAGCAGGTGCGGGGCTATGGTCTGGAGATCGACGCCGACAATGTCGCTGCCTGCATCGCGCGCGGTGTGAACGTCATCCAGGCCGATCTCGACCGCGGCTTGAGCGACTTTGGCGACGCGGCCTTCGACGTGGTGGTGATGACCCAGGCCTTGCAGGCGCTGCAGAGACCGGATGATGCGGTGGAAGAAATGCTGCGCGTCGGCAAGACCGTGATCGTCACCTTTCCCAATTTCGGTCACTGGCGGGTGCGCTGGGCGCTGCTGCGCGGTGCCATGCCGGTCACCCCCTCGCTGCCCGAGCGCTGGTTCGACACCCCCAACATCCACCTCTGCACGGTGAACGATTTCAAAGCGCTGTGCGTCGCCCGGCAGTGGAAGATCACGGACATGGCGCTGCTCAACCAGGCGCGCCAGGGCGGCTTGCTGAGCCGGGCGCTACCCAATCTGTTTGCCGAAGTCGCGCTGTTCGAGCTGAGCGCGCGCTAGGGCACGCTACAGACGCGCCGCCAGAAGGTCGCGGATGTGGCTCACCGAGGCCGAGGGCGGCTCGGCCAGCACCGCGTGGTTCTTGCCGCTGCGCTTGGCTCGATACATCGCGGCGTCGGCTGCATTGATGAGGTCGTTCCGCGTGCGGCCATGGTCGGGGAAGATCGAAACACCGATGCTGGCGCCCACCCGCACGGTCACCAGACCTTCCGGCATTTCCAGCGCGTAGGGCTTGGCCAGGGCCTCGCAGATTTTCAGGCCCACCTGCAGCGCGGCACGCTCGCTGGCGACTTCCTCCAGCACCACCGCGAACTCATCACCGCCCAGACGTGAGACGGTATCGGTCTTGCGCACGCTCTTGCTCAGGCGCAGCGCGATGTGCCGCAATAGCTCGTCGCCCACCAGATGCCCGAAGTTGTCGTTGACGGCCTTGAAGCCATCGATATCGACATACAGCAGGGCAAAGTTCTCATGGTGGCGTGCAGCGCGTTCCAGCGCCGTATCGAGACGATCGAGAAACAGGATGCGGTTGGGCAGGCTGGTCAGGGCATCGTGCTGGGCCTGGTGCCGAACCAGGGTTTCGATGCGGTGCCGCTCGGCAATCTCTTCTTCGAGCTTCTTGTTGCGCTCTTCCAGCACGCCGAGCAACTGGTGCAACTGGTGCTTGCTGCGCCAGAGGTCGACGAACACTCGCAGCTTGGAGGCCAGCACCTGCTCGTTCACCGGCTTGGTGATGGTATCCACCGCGCCGAGTTCGTAACCCTTGAGGTGGATCACCTCGTCGCCGCCCGCGGCGGTGACGAAGATGATCGGCGTGTCGCAGGTGCGTTCGTGACGCGAAAGCGCAGCGGCGAGTTCGAAGCCGTCCATGCCTGGCATACACACATCCAGCAGGATCAGGGCGAACTCATGCTCGCGGCAGGCAGCCAGCGCGTCGACGCCGGTGGCAGCCTCAATGATGTCGATTTCGCTATCCGGCAGCTTGTGGCGCATCAACGCCCTGCTGGCCGCCGCGTCGTCGACGATCAGCACCTTGGCGCGGGGTATTCCACGCGCCAGTTGCCGCAGGGGACTGGGCGTGGTGTCGAGGCGGGCCGCCGCGTTCATCGGCTTGGAGCGGACGAGACGCGCGCGGGCCGGTCGCTCTGGCGCGAGGGTGGCATCGGAACTTCCCTGTATCGAAGGCTGCATGACGTCATGTTGGCACCTGAACCCATTCACACGCCGGGCAGGTGGCGACCAACGGAATCGTACGGCCAGACCAGCGGTGTCGCGCGTGTCCTGCAGCGCTCTGCAAGCGCTGGGCCCAGCCACTCGATCAGGGGGCGTCGATTGGCCGACGCCCCCGCGCGGTCTCAGAAACCCAGCGACAGGCGCAGGTTGTAGACGTCGTTCTTGCCGAGCTTTTCGTATTCAGGCGTGATTTCGATAAAGCCGAGCGAGAGCCGCACACCACCGAAGAAGCGCGCCTTGTCGACATCGACCTTGCTCAGGGTGGGGAACCGGTCAGAGGGATTCACCGTGCCCCAGACGTAACCTGCGCCGGCATAGGGGGTGACAAACAGAAAGCCCTTGGAAACCGATACATCGAGGGTCGTCGCGTCGGCCTTCAGGTCGTCCTCGCCGGTGAGCTTGACGTAGGTGCCGCGCAGGGCCAGTGCCGGCGTGGCCACACCGCCCGGCAGTACCGCCCAGCGCACTTCGCCACCATAGAGCTTGGCGTCGGTACCCGGTACCTGCGAATACATGGCACCGAGGTCGATGCCGAACGGCAGGCCCTTGCGGGCAGAAATGCCGACCATGCCGACGGCATCCACCTTTTCGCCCACCAGGCGCCGCCAGGCCTCCTTGTCGTCCACCGGCGAATACGCGCCGTAGGCACCCACGCTGAAGCCGGTCACGCCACCGGCCTCGGCCGGGCCCAGCGCCTTGTAGCTGGTGACGGCAACGATGTCCTTGGCGACGACCGCAAAGTCAGCCTGGTTGGCGGTGGGCTCGAAATTGAAATCGGCGGCCGAGGCGGCAGCGGCACTGAAGGCAAGGGTAACGGCAAGGGCGACGCGCATATCGAAAACTCCAGAGGGCCGTGTGGGCAGGTGCGGGGGAAGTATCAAGGTGCCGGAGCGATTTCGGCAATGAGTGCCGCGAATGCGGCGTCCACTTCCGAAAGACGGCCATGGAAGAAGTGCCCTGCCCCGTCAACCGTGACCAGGGTCGGCGGCGGGCTGTAACGCGCCAGGTCGGCCGCTGTAGCCTCATAGGCCACGGTGTCATCGTCGCGCGAATGGATGACGCGCCAGGAACAGCCGGGGTGCGGCGGCCGGGGGCCATGATCACCCAGATACTTGCCGAACGGCGGGGCCACGCTCATCAGGCCGGCGGGCTTCACCGTCGCGGCAGCCTTCAGCGCCACGAAGGCCCCGAAGGAAAAGCCGGCCAGCACCAGCGGTGCACCTGCAGGCAAAACCGTGCGCAGCTGTTCGGCGAGCCACACCACATCCCCGGTTTCGCCGCGGGCCTCGTCGTGCAGACCCTCGCTCTTGCCAACACCGCGAAAATTGAAGCGCAGCGTGACCAACCCCGCGCGACCGGCGGTGGATGCCAGCGTGTAGACCACCTTGTTGCTCATCGCGCCGCCATAAAGCGGATGCGGATGGCAGACGATGCAAGCACCCCAAGCGGGTGCTCGCGGGCTGGTCAGCAGCGCCTCGATGGCACCGGCGGGGCCGCGGATGATCTGCGCGAGGCTCTGCCCCGGCTCGGGTAGCGTGAGAGGCGGGTTCATGTCGGCTTGAGGGCGTGCGCCCGGCTGGAAAAGCTGCGGGGCTCAGCTCCGACTTGAGCGGCGGCCGTCGCCCCGCCATTCGTCGTCATGCGAGTCCACGGACCTTGCTGGCGGCAATCGATACCTGAGGCCGCTTTGGTGCCCGCAGCACCCTGGCAGACGGCAGCGCTGGATACACCGCTTGATCTGCCAAAACGTCGACAACCAATGACTCACGCGACATGGTCGACGCAGGATCGCGGGAGATTGTTTTTGGTGCGTCTCGGTTTACTTGTAAGCACTGATTTGTTCGCGCTAGCATCGTCGGCACTGGATTAAATATCACAAGGCCAACCAGGCCACTAGGAGATTGTCGATGCGCAAACTTGCTCAGGCCTCAACGGCATTGCTGCTCAGCGGTGCGACCACCGCCATGGCCGCTGGCGTTGATTCGAGCTTTGGTGAAGCCCGCCTCTACTGGCGCACCACCTTTGGCGAGGGCGTGGTCCAGCCGAAGGGCATGCAGTTTGGCGCGACGCTCGACTATGACCGCCGCTACAGCAGCTACGGCAGGCAGGAACTGCCTCTGCTGCCCGCTGCACAGGTCCAGTTCGATCAGGCCGGCTTCGTCAACGCCTCGCTCAACGGCATGCCGTTTGCCCGCCGCGTCACGCTTCAGCAGGCGGAGGGTGATGCCCCGGCCGGCAGCACGTTCACGGTGGTTGATTACAGCCTGCTTGCCGTCGGTGCTGTTGGTATCGGCTTCGGCATCTCCGAAGTCGTCAACCAGAAAGACACCAAGGATGCCGCGAGCGCTGCGCCCGCGCCGGGCACGCCCGGTGCGCCAGGCGCTCCCGGCCTGCCCGGTTTGCCGGGCCTGCCGGGGTTGCCCGGACTTCCCGGCTTGCCGGGCCTGCCTGGCCTTCCCGGCGGCCTCCCCGGTCTGCCGGGGTTGCCTGGCCTGCCGGGGTTACCCGGCCTCACGGGCGCCTACAGCTCGCAGGAGGAGCGCGCAGTCACGCCGGACTATCAGGCCTGGCTGGATGCAGGGACCGGCGGCATGGGCGATCTGCAACTCATCAAGGAATAACCCTCGGGGGTCTGAAAAAGGGAGCGAAGGCTCCCTTTTTTTTGCCGATCAAACCGCACGATGTCCATTGCCCTCGTCTCGACATTCGCCCACGCCCTGCCGGTGCTGGCGTACTGGGTGGCCCATCACCGGACGCTGGGAGTCGAGCGTTTCTATCTGTTCGTCGACCGTGCCGAGGAGTTGGCCGGTTACGCTGCGCTGCCGCTTGGTGACGGCGTCCATCTCATCCCGCGGGATGCCGCGCTGCAGGCCGAATGGGAGCAGCTCCCAGGCTGGCCGTATCACAGCCAGTTCTCGGCGCGTCAGGTCTATGCCAGGCAATGCCTGAATACCGACGTCGCCATGCGCCGCGCCCGTGCTGCGGGTTGCGACTGGTTGATCCACATCGATCTCGACGAATGCCTGCACATACCGGAAGGCCGAGGCGATCTGGCCACGTTCTTCGGCGCGTGCCGGGCCTGCGACATGGTCAGCTTCGTCAACCATGAGGCCGTGCCCGAGCAGTGGCATGTCGGCAACTACTTTGCCGAGGTCACCCTGTTCAAGCGCAATGGCGTGATGCTGGACGAGGCGCAGCGCGCCATCGTGAAAAGCCTGTTCGGCGAACGCTATTTCCTGGCCTACGGCAACGGCAAATCGGCGGTGAACCTTCGCGGTGCGGCCACCGAGGCCGACGGTGTGCATGGCTTCAGACCGGCACCGACCGCGCACTTCGAGCGCGACATCAGCGTGTTGCACTACACCAACTGCGGGTTCAACTGGTACCACCAGAAGTTCGCCGCGCTCGGCAATTACGACGACTTCTGGCTCGGCATCGGCGAAATCGCCAAACTGTTCCCGATCATGGAAGAAAGTCGGCGGGCGATGGTCGGCGGCGACATCCACCGCCTGACGCAGCTGTATGAGCAGCAACTGATGCGGCAGGGCGGCCTGCCGCATGCCCTGAGAAGCCTGATCGAGGCCGGCGTGCTGATGCGCATCGGCGAGGCACCCCTGCAAACCATTTGACGAGACATCCGCATGAGCACACCCAACACCCGCGTCTGGCTCACCCTGCTGCTGCAAGGTGGGCATCGCGAGAGCCTGTCGATCGAGGCCGACAGCCCGCTGTTCGACAAGTTGCGCGACACGCTGACCGGTACCGCCGCCCAGCCCTGGCTGTTCCAGATTCCGGTCAAGGAAGGCGCAGGCCTGCTCACCGTCCATTCCACCCAGGTGATCGGCGTCATCACCGAACCGCCGATGCCGCTGACTTTGCAACCAGCCGCCGCACCGTCTTCCGAGACCCTGGTTGCTACCCGTCCGCCACTCAACATCCATGCGCCGAACACCGGCTTTCCGGAAGGTCTCTCGCCCTCGCGCGCCACCCGCATCGAGAACGTGCTGACCGCCGAGCAGCACAAGCAACTGCTGCAGTTCACCACCCGCAATCAGCAGATCTTCACCAGCAGTACCACCAGCACGGGGGCTGCGGGTTATCGCGAGTCGCTGGTCAGCTACAGCTTTCCACCGTTCGACGACCTCATGCGCCAGCGGGTGCTGAAGCTCGCCCCCAAGGTCGCGGCGCAGCTTGGCCTAGAGGTGCCGGACGGCGAGATGGAGATCCAGCTCACCGCCCACAACGATGGCCACTACTATCGGGTGCACAACGACAGCAGCGGGCCCGGCTTCACGCACCGCATCATCAGTTTCGTCTACTACTTCCACCGTGCGCCCAAGGGCTTCAGCGGCGGCGAGCTTCGCCTCTACGACCGCGACGTGAAGGACGCCATGTTGCGCCCGGCCGCGACGTACAAGGACATCCAGCCGCTCGACAACAGCCTGGTGTTCTTCGACTCCCGCGACATGCACGAGGTGATGCCGGTGATCTGCCCCAGCAAGGTGTTTGCGGATGGCCGCTTCACCATCAACGGCTGGCTCTGCAGCAAGAAAACACCAGTCGCGGCGGCGTGAGCGCGCTCAGGACCACTGCGGTTTCCTGATGACCGCCAGCCAGTAGCCGTTGTGCCAGTCGCTGTGCTGGCGCACGCATTCCGGTTGACTGTCGTCGAGCGTGGTGCGCACCTCAATGCCGTACAGCACCTGCAGACCGAGGTCGCGCACGGCATCGAAGCTGCCCTGGCGCACTTGCGACCAGTTCCAATCGTCCACCACCAGCACGAACTCATCGTCCAAGGCGGGCTGGGCCATTGCCAAACCATCGTACTGATCGTCCCGCGAATGCGGCCCATCGAAGAGATAGACGTTGAAGCGACCGAGTCGCGAGAAATCCACTCGCCGGAAATCCTCGGTCAGCATGTTGAAGTCGACATCCGACGAGTCGCAGTCGGCGACGTTGCGCAGAAAGGCCTGCACCGGCCCGCCGAACATCGACCAGTTGTCGATGGCGAAAGCCCGCAGGCGGTTGCCGTGAATGGCGGCGCACAGGGTCGAGCCGGTCCAGCTGCCGACCTCCAGATACGCGGGCTGCGGCACAGCGGCGACGAGATAGTTGGCAAAGCGCCGGTAGCGGCGGCCCGACATGCCCTCCATCGTCTCCAGCGCGGGGGAAAGCCGGGTCTCTTCGCCGCAGGCCTTGGAGAAGGCCTGTTGCAGCGCCCGAACCAGCGGCGTATCTGCCGTCGGCACACTGTGGGTGACGTGTGCAGGCATCATGGCAGCCATCTTTTTCGACTCCGGTCGACAGTATCCAGCCACCTTAGCGATGTTTCCGCATGATTGATATTGGCGCCAATCTCGCCCACGACAGCTTCGCCCCCGACTATCCCGCCGTGCTCGAACGCGCCTGGACCGCCGGGGTTTCCCACATCGTGCTGACAGGCTCTTGCCGCAGCTCCAACCAGATCGTTGCCAGACTCGCGGCTGCCGATCCGGCAAGGCTGTCGTGCACCGCCGGCGTGCATCCCCACCATGCGTCGGATTGGACCGACGACGATGCGCAACTGATCCGCCAGCTCGCTGATCAGCCCAGCCTGGTGAGCCTCGGCGAATGCGGACTCGACTATCACCGCGACCTCTCGCCGCGCGAGGTGCAACGCCGCGTGTTCGCAACCCAGCTGGAACTGGCAGTGGTATTGAAAAAGCCGGTGTTCCTGCACCAGCGCGGCGCCCATGAAGATTTTCTCGCCATCCTCAAGGACTATCGCCGCGCGCTGGTGGATGCCTGCGTGCACTGCTTCACCGACACCCGCGAGGCGATGGAGAGCTACATCGCGCTCGACTGCCATATCGGCATCACGGGCTGGGCCTGCGATCCCCGACGGGGCGCACCGCTGCGCGCCGTGGTGCCGCACATTCCGGCGGCGCGGCTGATGATCGAGACCGACGCGCCATACCTGCTGCCCCACAACGTGCCACGCAGCCAAAGGCCGTCGAGCCTCCACAGCGACCAGGCGGGCATTGATGGCCGTCGTAACGAGCCAGCCTATCTGCCCTGGGTGGCGCTAACGCTGGCCGAACTGCGGGGCGAAACCCGCGAAAGCATCACCATGCAGACAACCCGCAACGCGCAACGATTCTTCCGTTTGCCAACGGCATAATTGCAGCATGGCCACCCCGAAAATCACCGTCGGTACCGCGCTGCCGGCCCCGCCACGCCTCAAGCTCACCGTGCTGCTGGAGGGCGGTGGTGGCGAATCGCTGCTGACCGAGGCCGACGGCCCCCTGCATCAGCGTCTGCGCGCCGCTCTGGCTGGCACGCTGCCGGCTGGTTCACTGCTGGACCTGCCGCTGCGACCAGAGGTGATTCTCACCATCCCCGCTGCGCGCCTGATCGGCGTGCTGCAAGAGCCGGAACACGCGGCGTCGATTGTGCAAACTGCGGCCGCTGCGGCCCCAGCCCACGTGCTGGAAGCCCCTGTCGGTGTGCCCGCTCCAGGGCAGCCCAATGGCGTGCGAGCGGTGTTTTGCGCGCAAGTGCCGGATGTGCTGAGTCCCGACGAGCACGCACGACTGCTGGCCTTTGTGCAGCGCAGTGAATCCGCGTTTGTCGGCACCACGACCTCCACGGCACGCGGCAACTACCGCGAATCGTCAGTGATGTATCACTTCGCCCCCTTCGACGAACTGCTGCGCACCAAGGTGCGACAGCTACTGCCAGCGGTGTGCGAAGCGCTGAAGATCCCGCTCGCCACCGGCAATATCGAGGCGCAGCTCACCAGCCATAACGATCGCAATTTCTACAAGGTGCACAACGACAACGGCTCGGCCGATACGGCGCATCGCGTGCTGACCTTTGTCTACTACTTCCACCGTCAACCCAAGGCTTTCACGGGTGGCGAGCTGCGCGTGTACGACCACAAGGTGCACAACGGCTATCACTACGCAGCCGACACCTACCGCACCGTGGAACCCACGGACAACAGCATCGTGTTCTTTGCCTCGGAGGAAATGCACGAGGTGCTGATGGTGAACTGCGAGAGTCGCGCCTTCATGGACAGCCGCTTCACCATCAACGGCTGGATCGCGCGCTGAGTCGCACCCAACAAAAAGCCCCGCGACGCGGGGCTTTTTGATTGCGGCAGGTTTCAGTCGGTAACCGCACCCTTGCTGGCACTGCTGACGAGCTTGGCAAACTTGGCCAGCACGCCACGCGGGTAGCGCAGCGGCGGCTGCACCCATTGCGCACGACGCGCCGCAATCGTGGCCTCGTCGACGTTGAGCTGGATGAGCTGCTGCTTGGCGTCGATGGTGATCGAGTCGCCCTCGTGCACCAGGCCGATCGTGCCGCCCACAAAAGCCTCGGGGCTCACATGCCCGACCACCATGCCCCAGGTGCCGCCGCTGAAACGGCCATCAGTGATCAGGCCCACCGTCTCGCCAAAGCCCTTGCCGATGAGTGCTGCGGTGGGCGCGAGCATCTCGCGCATGCCGGGGCCGCCCTTGGGCCCTTCGTAGCGGATCACGACCACATCGCCGTGGTTGATCTGGTCGGCCATGATCGCGGCCATGGCTTCGTCCTCGCTGTTGTAGACGCGCGCCGGGCCAGTGATGACGGGGTTCTTCAGGCCCGTGATCTTCGCGACACAACCCTCGGGCGAGAGGTTGCCCTTGAGCACGGCGAGATGACCCTGTGCATACAGTGGCTTGTCGAAGGCACGGATCACATCCTGGTCAGCGCGCGGCGCATCCGGCACCCCTGCGAGCGCTTCGGCCATGGTCTCGCCGGTGACGGTCAGCGCATCGCCGTGCAGCAGGCCGTGCACCAGCAGCATCTTCAGCACCTGCGGCACGCCGCCGGCCTGGTGGAAGTCCACCGCCACGTACTTGCCACTGGGCTTCAGGTCACACAGCACCGGCGTGCGCAGGCGGATGGTCTCGACATCGTCGATGACGAACGGCACTTGGGCCGCGTGCGCAATGGCGAGGAAGTGCAGCACGGCGTTGGTGGAGCCGCCCGTGGCCATCACCAGCGCAATGGCGTTCTCGATGCTCTTGCGGGTGACCACATCGCGCGGCTTGATGTCGCGCTTGATGGCCTCGACCAGCACGCGTGCAGAATCCGCCGAGCTGTCCGCTTTCTCGGCATCGGGCGAGGCCATCTGGCTCGAACCCAAGAGGCTCATGTCGAGCGCTTCAAACGCGCTCGACATGGTGTTGGCGGTATACATGCCGCCGCAGGCGCCCACGCTGGGGCAGGCGTTCTTCTCGATACCGATGAAATCATCCTCGGCCATCTTGCCGGCCTGGAACGAACCCACGGCCTCGAAGGCCGAGACGATGGTGAGCGGAATGCCTTTCCAGTAGCCCGGCTTGATGGTGCCGGCGTAGACGAACACACCGGGGATGTTCATGCGCAGCATGCCGATCATCGCGCCCGGCATGTTCTTGTCGCAGCCGCCCACCACCAGCACGCCGTCCATGCACTGGCTCGACACGGCGGTCTCGATGGCATCGGCAATCACCTCGCGCGAGACCAGCGAGAACTTCATGCCCTCGGTGCCCATCGAGATGCCGTCGGTCACGGTGGGGAACCCGAAGGTCTGCGGCATGGCACCCGCACTCTTCAACGCCGCGCAGGCCGCATCGGCCAGCGGCTGGATGCCGGCATTGCAAGGGTTCATGGTGGAGTGGCCGTTGGCGACCCCGACGATGGGCTTCTGGAAGTCGTTATCGCCAAAACCAACCGCGCGCAGCATGGCGCGGTTGGGGCTGCGGGCGATGCCGCCGGTAATGGTCTTGGACTTTTTGTTGAGCGGCTCGGACATGGCGAGAGGTAGCGGTGGCGGCCTTGAGGGGACGCGATTGTAAAAGAGCCGGGTCCTCACGACTTGGCCTGATTCGCACGGCGGGTAAGGCCTTCGTCGGGCGGTTCAAATAAACCGGCTGCCCCCCCTCGCGCGAGGACGAGCAGATCAACAACCACGCCGATGCCGCCCCCCGCCATCAGCGCCCAGCGTCAATCGGTGAAACCCGGCGACATTGCCTTTGAGCACGGCCGATACGGTCTCCTGAACCATTGGGCCAGGGCCACCGCACCGGCCAGCGCCGTAGGGCCACCATAAAGCCGCGCAAGGCTGCATCGGGCCGTCCACAATCAAGCACCGTTCAGGGAATTTTTGCGTGTGGCGCTGGCTCATCGCGGCCATCGGTAGACAAGTGTAGACACACTTGCTTACACTCGTTCACCCAATTTCCCCTGCCTCTACGGAGCATTCCCATGCCGACTTACAAAGCCCCACTGCGCGACATGCGCTTTTTGCTGAACGAGGTGTTCGACTACCCGGCGCACTACGCCGCACTCAGCAATGGCAAAGATGCTGATCCCGATACGGTGAGCGCGATCCTCGACGAATGCGCCAGGTTCTGCGAAGAAACCCTGGCACCGCTCTACTTCGCCAAGGGCGACGAACCCTGCGTGCTGAAGGACGGCAAGGTCACCACGCCCGCCGGCTACAAGGAGGCTTACGCCGAGTACATCGCCGGCGGCTGGCAGGGCTTGAGCCACCCCACCGAGTACGGCGGCCAGGGCCTGCCGATGAGCCTGGGCCTGCTCAAGAGTGAGCTGACGGGCACTGCCAACTGGCCGTTCACCATGTATCCCGGCCTCTCGCTGGGCTGCATGAACACGATCATGCAATACGCCAGCGAGGCCGATAAAAACCTCTACATGCCGCCCCTCACCGAAGGGCGCTGGAGCGGCACCATGTGCCTCACCGAGCCGCAGTGCGGCACCGACCTGGGCCAGATCACCACCAAGGCTGAGCCCCAGGCCGACGGTCGCTACAAGCTCTACGGCACCAAGATCTTCATCAGCTCGGGCGATCATGACCTTGCCGAGAACATCATCCACATCGTGCTCGCCCGCCTGCCGGACGCGCCCAAGGGCACGCGCGGCATTTCGCTGTTCATCGTGCCCAAGTTCATCCCCAACGCCGACGGCTCGCTGGGCGCGCGCAACGGCGTGGTGACGGCTTCACTCGAACACAAGATGGGCATCAAAGCCTCGGCCACCTGCGTACTCAACTTCGAGGGCGCGGACGCCATCCTCATCGGCGAGCCGAACAAGGGCCTCGAAGCCATGTTCACCTTCATGAACACGGCGCGTATCGGCACGGCCGTCGAAGGGATCTGCCACGCGGAACTGAGCTACCAGAACGCGCTGGCCTATGCGAAGGATCGCCGCTCGATGCGCGCGCTTTCCGGCAAGAAGGAGCCCGAGAAGAATGCGGACGCGATCATCCACCACCCCGACGTGCGCCGCCTGCTGCTGACGCAGAAGGCCGTGGTTGAAGGCGGCCGCGCGATGATCTACTCCGCCGCGCAGTTCGCCGACCACATGGTCAACGGCATCCTCGAAGGCGACCCGGAAAAGTTCAAGCACTGGGACGACAAGCTCGGCTTCTACACGCCCATCCTCAAGGGCTTTCTGACCGAACTGGGTCTCGAAGCCAGCAACCATGGCATGCAGGTGTTCGGCGGCCACGGCTACATCAAGGAGCACGGCATGGAGCAGATCGCCCGCGATGCACGCATCGCCACGCTCTATGAAGGCACCACCGGCATCCAGGGCCTGGACCTGCTGGGCCGCAAGGTGCTGCTCACCACGCGCGGCAAGTGCGTGCGCGAGTTCACATCCGACATTGCCCGCTTTGCGGTGGACCACCTGCGAGATGCCAAGCTGCGGCCGTTTGCCTCCACGCTGGCCCGCTACGCGGCCGAATGGAACGTGCTCACCGTGCGCATCATGCTCACTGCGCGCGGCGACCGCGACATCGTGGGTGCGGCCAGCCACAACTTCCTGATGTATTCCGGCTACGTGATGATGGCTTACTTCTGGGCGTTGCAGGCCGCGGTTGCTGTCGACAAGCTCAAGACCGGCGGCACTGAGAGCAAGGAGTTCTACCAGGCCAAGCTCGACACGGCCCGCTTCTACTTCGACCACCTGCTGCCCCGCGCCAAGGGCCATGCCAGCAGCATGAACAAGCCCAGCAAGTCGCTGACCAAGCTGCCGGCGGAGCACTTCGCCTTCAACTGACGCATTGCGGGAACCAGCCCCTCGCCGCCGACGCGCCGAGGGGCTTTTTTGTGGGCGTGTGGCTCGCCGCCGGCGATGGCATCGGTTACGGTCTGGTCGTCCACAGCCCTTGTCATCGCCATGTCCACCGACGCCATTCTCGATCTCATCCCCGGCCGCTCGCGCGACCTGGGCGGTTTCACGGTGGCGCGGGTGCTGCCCATCGGGCATCGCAAGACGGTGGGGCCCTTCATCTTCTTTGATCACCTGGGCCCCACGGTGCTGGCGGCCGGCCAGGGGATGGACGTGCGGCCGCATCCGCACATTGGTCTTGCCACCGTCACCTATCTCTTCGAGGGCCGCATCCGCCACCGCGATTCGCTGGGTACCGTGCAGGACATCGAACCACTGGCTGTGAACTGGATGACGGCGGGGCGCGGCATCACGCACAGCGAGCGCAGCACGCCGGAAGATCGCCACGGCGCACTCGCCATGCACGGCATCCAATCCTGGGTTGCACTTCCGCAAGCCGAGGCCGAGTGCGCGCCGGCCTTCGTGCATCACCCAGCCCGCACCCTGCCGCAGTGGCAGCAGGGCCAGGCAAGGCTCCGGCTGATTGCCGGCACCGCCTACGGGCGCGAATCGCCGGTGGATTTCGCGTCACCCCACTTCTACATCCATGCCGAATGGGCTGCGGCCGATACCCTGCCACTGCCCCGGGCCGATGAACATGCCGAGCGGGCTGTCTACGTGGTACGCGGTGTGGTGCGCATCGAAGGCCAGTCGATCGAGGCCGGCACCATGGCTGTGCTCGGGGCCACCACCACCAGACTCGACGCCGAGGCCGGCACGCTCGCCATGCTGCTCGGTGGTGCGCCGGTGGATGGCCCGCGCGAGGTCTGGTGGAACTTCGTCGCGACCGATCCGCAGCGCATCGAGCAGGCCAAGCTCGACTGGGAGGCGGGGCGCTTCGCACCCGTGCCCGGCGAGACCGAGTTCATCCCGCTGCCGAAGTCCTGATCCAAAAAAAGCCCCGCAGTGCGGGGCTTGGCATCCGGGACTTCAGGACTTGGGCTGCGGCACTGTTCTCAAGTACGGCTTGATGGTCTTGAAGCCCTGGGGGAAAAGCTGCTTCGCCTCCTCGTCCTTCACGCTTGGCACGATGATCACGTCCTCGCCCTGCTTCCAGTTCACCGGGGTGGCCACCTTGTAGCCATCGGTGAGCTGCAGACTGTCGATGACGCGCAGGATCTCATCGAAATTGCGGCCTGTGCTGGCTGGATAGGTCAGAGACAGACGCAGCTTCTTGTTGGGGTCGATCACGAACACACTGCGCACGGTGAAGGTATCCGAGGCGTTGGGGTGGATCATGTCGTAGAGGTTCGCCACCTTCTTGTCGGCGTCGGCAATCAGCGGAAAGTTGAGAGCGGCACCCTGCGTCTCCTCGATGTCCTTCGCCCAGCCGTGGTGGTCTTCGAGCTTGTCCACCGAGAGCCCGATGGCCTTGACGTGGCGCCGGTCGAACTCGCCCTTGAGCTTGGCGGTGTAGCCCAGCTCGGTGGTGCACACCGGCGTGTAGTTCTTGGGATGGCTGAACAGCACCACCCAGCTCTTGCACGCCCACTCGTGGAAGTGGATCGGGCCTTCGGTGGTGGCGGCTTCAAAGTCGGGGACGATATCGCCCAGTCGCAGGGTCATGTGCTTCTCCTTGGGTGTTGCTCGGGGGCCGCCAGACTGCGCCGGATGCCCGCACACGGCAAGGCCTATGGTTAGACGATCGCGCGCTGTCGCCGCCGCCACAGCGCAGCGCCGAGCAGCAGGCCGCCGGCGCCGGCACCCAGCGCCCCACCGCTGCTGCCGCCGGCATCGGTATTGGCAGCAGCCAAAGGGGCAGACGTCGCCGGCGTAGCCGCCAGCAACGGCAGGTTTGTACCTGAAAAGCCCTTGCCAGACAGTTGCGATCCGCTGTTGACCGGATCGAGCCAGGGCTTCAGCGACCCCGCCGCGGTGCCATTGCCAGACCAGGCCTGCGCCAATCGCGCGTAGGTCACCTGCGGCAGCCCGGCATCACAGGCGACCCCGGTGCTCAAGGTGCCGATCACCCGGCCCTGCGCATCAAACAGGCCGGAGCCCGATGCGCCAGCGCTGGCGGACCCGAGCAGGGGCGAAAAAGCCCATCCGAGCAGGTCCACACCCGGCAGCAGATACGACGTCACGCGGGCCACCGACGCCGGAACGGTGGTGGAGAGCACCTGCCGCTGCAAGGCCCCGCCGTGATGCAAACCGGTGAGCGGGCCGGTGGGCAACTGGTCGCCCGCATCAAACCCCGCGTACCAGGGGCTGACGCTGTCCGGCGGCCGGCTGCCGAGTTCCACCAGCCAGCTGTCGCCAAACTCGGCACGATGCGTCGCGCCGGCCGTAAAGGTGGCACCAGCGCCCCAGGCACTGGAGAGTGGCGCACCGCAGGCCGCAACGGCGTTCCAGGCCATGCGCAGCGAAGCGGCGGCACGCACCGGGTCGCTGCCACCGGCACCGGTGTAGCAGTGCCGGGCCGTCAGCAAGTAGGGGCGGGCATCGCCGGCGGAGTTGTTCATCAGCGTGCCGGTGCAGGTGGCCGTGTTGAGCACGATGAGTGCCACTACCGCGCCGCCCCAGGGCTGGACACTGTTGCCGGCAACGCAAGCCGCATTGACGGCACAGGCCTCGCCCGCCTTGGCGACGACCGGCGCCGGTGCGGCAAAGGGGTCGCGGAAAGCCGCCTGCACGGCCACGATTCGAAGCTCGAAGCCATCCGCCGCAGCGCGGGGCACATCGGCGCTGACCTCCAGCACCGCGCCAGGCTGATGGCGGGTAAAACGCGCGCGGGCCACCAGCGGCCCCTGCCAGCTCTCGTCCCCGATCTGCAGGTTGGCGCCCGGTGGCAGCCGCAGGGTTTCAAGCTCCAGGGCCAGGGCCGTGGCGTGATCGGCGACGATGCGGTGCGACCAATGCAGGGTCTCACCCTGCAAGATCCACTCGCCATCGTGCCGGGCATCGAGCTGCACTGGCAGGGCATCGGCAAAGACATCCGGCGCATGCGGCAGGGTCGTGTCCAGCGCGAGCCTCGTCTCGCTGGCCAGCGCGGGTGCAACGGCGAGCAGAAGGGCCACACAGCAGGCAAGTCGCTTGAACACGCGGAGGAGTCCGGACGGGAGTTGCCACAGCGTGGCAGCCGCCTGAGGCCTTACCGCATGCCTTCCGATTGAAGGCAGACCGGGTCGGATCAACGCCGGCTGAGGCGATGAAAGCGCGTGGTCAGCCCGATCGCTGCTGCGGCAAGACCGGCCGTGAGACCCCACCAGAGTCCGTTGGCCCCGAGCGGTGTGTGAAAGCAAAGCCACCAGGCCACTGGCAGGCCGATGAGCCAGTAACTGAACAAGGTGATGGCCATGGGCAGACGCGTGTCCTTGAGGCCACGCAGCGCGCCGTTGGCGGTGGCCTGCAGACCGTCGGCGAGCTGGAAGATGGCCGCCAGCGTGAGAAACGCCATGGCCTGCGCGGCGATGCCGTCGTCTTGCGTATATAGAGCGGCGATCACCCCGCCAAACAAGAGCATGAGGCTGGCATTGAACGCGGCGTTGGACATGCCCATGCCCATGCCCACCAGGCCTGCGAAGCGGGCCGCGCGCGCATCGCCCGCCCCGGCGAAGTAGCCAACCCGCACGGTGGTGGCAAAGCCGATACCAAGCGGGATCATGAACACCACCGAGGCGAAGTTGATGGCGATCTGGTACGCCGCCACGGTTCGCTCGCCCAGCCTCGCCATGAGCATGGCCACCACCACGAAAAGACCCGCCTCGGCGAGCACAATGAGCGCAATCGGCAGGCCGAGTCTCAGCGTCTCTCGCACCGCACCCGGCTCACGCCCCTGCCCGGCCCGCAGCCGCAGGGGCTGCAGCACCGGATGCCGGGCGTAGAAAACCGACAGGCTCCACGCCATCACCAGGCAGGCCAGTGCCGTGGCAACGCCCGAGCCCGTCACCCCCAGCGCAGGCAGCGGGCCCGGGCCGAAGATGAGCAGCCAATTGAACAGGGCATTGACCAGCAAACCGACCAGCCCGGCCAGCATCACCGGACGGGTTGCCTCCAGACCCTCGGCGATGAAGCGCAGTGCGAACCAGATCGAAAGACCGAATGAGGAGAAGGCGTAAGCCCGCAGGTACGGGATGGCGAGCTCGGTGGTCTGGGCATCCAGATGCAGCGCCCGCAAGGCCGGACCGGCGATGAGTTGCACGGCCAGGCACCAGATCGCCCCCATCCACAGCGCCATGCGCAGCAGGCTGCGGCCATAGTGGCCAATGGCTTCCGGCGCCGCGCCCGCGCCGCGCCGCTGCGAGACGATGGCAGAGGCGGCCATGAAAACGCCCAGAAAGAACACGAAGAAGGCGACGTTGAGGTTGACGCTCACCGCCACGGCCGCCAGCGCGTTGGGCCCCAGTCGCCCGGCCATGATGGTGTCGGTCGCACCCATGCCCACGCCCGCCAGCTGTGCCGCGATCAAGGGCAGCGCGAGCTTGAGATTGGCGCGGATTTCAGTCTTCAGGTGTGGCGACAGCATTGGGGGGCGGGAGGGACGCGAGGCCGCGGATTGTAGGCTGCGCCGCCAAAGGCACTCGGCCGCCAGCGGTATGATGGCCGCCGCCTGATCCCCATCGACCCGAATCTGCCATGCGTCCCGTTACCGCCGTCGCCAATCACCTCATTCAGCTCGCGGCGAAATCTGGCAAGACTCTCACGGGCGGGCAGTTGCACCATCTCGTCTACTTCGCCCACGGCCTCAGGCTGGCCATGGTGAACGAACCCCTGCTCGACGAGGCCGTGCTGGCGGATGCCGATGGCGTGAGCTTGCAGGGCTTGAGAGTGCACGGCGTGGGTGGCGAGCAGCCCGTCAATGGACTGCTGCTGTTGCTCAAAAAACGGGCCGACGGACGCATCGAAGATGCGACACCGGTGATCGACGTACACGACCCGGCCATCGCCACGCTGGACATGGTGTGGCAGCGCTTCGGCAGCTTCACCGCGCAGCACATGAGCTTTTTCGTGCGCTCGGGTGATGGCCCCTGGGATCTGGCCTGGCATGCGCCGGAGCGCCACGAGCAGATGGTGGTGACCATCACCAACTCCGCCATCCGCAACTGGTTCCGCAACCTGCTGATCCAGGAGAACAAGGATCGCGCCGCCGCCGACGGTCTGGAGGAAACGGTGGCGATGTCGCGGATCAACTTTGCCGAAACGCTGATTCCCCAGCGCGGACGGTAGCGCGCGGATCAGGTGCTGCTGACGCGACCGGTGACCCAGGAACGCAGGGAGCGTACGCGGTCCATCAGCCGCAGCGTCGGTGGTGGCGGCAGGCCGGGCGGTGGGCTGGGTGGTTTTTCCACTTCGTAGCGCTGGTGCAGCTCCGGCGTCCTTGCCAGTTGCTGGTGGTGTCGCTGTGCGGAGTTGACCATGATGCGGCAGGTCACGTCCTGGATCGGCTTGGTGATGAGCCGGTAGATCTGCCCCTGATTGATGAGGTCGATAGCCGCACCCGCATCGGCACGCTCGGTGAGGATCACCGTCACCAGTTCGGGCTGGTGGCGCTTGAGCAGGCCAATCAACGTCACCACGGGCTGGTTCTGCACACGGGTGTCAGAGATCACCACGCCAATGCGCTCGCTTTCCAGCCGCTCGACGGCTTCGTCCATGGTGCGGGCACCGAAGACGCGGTAGGCCTCGCCAAGAATGGCCTGGATGCGCGGTGGAATCTGCGGATCGTCATCCAGTACCAGCACTGCCGGCTTGTCGCTGGCCATCGGTGCGGCAGCATCGGCAATCTCGGCGCGCTGGCTGACCGCCAGGCTGGCCTTGGCCGCCGACACCGCATTGGCGACCGTGCTGGAGAGCACATCATTGGCCCAGGGCTTGTTCACAAAGCGAAAGATCTCGCCCTCATTCACCGAGCCGATGATGGCATTGAGATCGGAGTAGCCCGTGAGCAGGATGCGCATCGCGTGCGGGTTGATCTCCCGCGCCACGCGCAGCAGCTCCACGCCGGTCATGCCGGGCATGCGCTGGTCGCTGACGATCACGTCCACCGGCTGCGCCTTGAGCAGCTCGATGGCTTTCTCGGCACCTTCGGCAAAGTGCATCTCGTAGGCGCCGCGGAACAGCATGCGCATGCTGCTGAGCACACGCGGCTCGTCATCGACAAACAGCACGCGCGCCTTGGGGGGATTGGTGGTCATTGCAGATTCCGGTTCGGTCGGCGTGAGGTCAGGCCGCGGCGGCGAGGGGCTTGGTGGCGCCCTGCGGCTGCCGCAACGGCAGATGCACGCTGAAGGTGGTGCCCTCGCCTTCCTTGGACTCCACGTGGATGCGACCGGCATGTTCCTCGATGATCCGGAACACGATCGACAGGCCGAGGCCCGTGCCCTTGCCCACCGGCTTGGTGGTGAAAAACGGCTCGAAAATGCGCTTCTTCACCTCCTCGCTCATACCGGCGCCGGTGTCGCTCACCTTCACCACCACGCCGCTCTTCTCAACCGCCGTTTCGATGGTGATGACGCCCTCGTTGGCAATGGCCTGGGCGGCGTTGTTGATGAGGTTCATGAACACCTGGTTGATCTGCGACGGCGAGCACTCGATCTCTGGCAGCTTGCCGAAGTAGCGCACCACATCAATGCGCCCCTTCAACTGGCTGTTGCAGATCTTCAGAGCCGAGTCGATGCCGGCATTGAGGTCGAAGAGATCGGTGCGCGAGCGATCCACGCGCGAGAAATCCTTGAGGCTTGCCACCAGATCGGCGATTTGCAGCAGGCCATGGTCGGTGTCACCGAGGAGGTTTTCGAGGTCACCCATCAACTCTTCGGGATTGAGGTTCTGGCGTTGTTCTTCCGCCTGCGCGATGGCGTCTGAAATCTCCTGCTCGCTGCTGTTGGCGGCAGTGAGCAGCGATAGTGCCCGCCCCTGCGACTCGCAGAGCTGACGGATATCGCCGAGTGCCGTGCGGACGATCTCGGAGTTGCTGCGGGCATAGCCCAACGGCGTGTTGATCTCGTGCGCGACGCCCGCAACCATCTGGCCGAGCGAGGCCATTTTTTCGGACTGGATGAGCTGGGCTTGCGACTCGCGCAGGTCATTCAGCGTCTTGGTGAGGTCCTTGGTGCGGGCCTGCACCTGCGATTCCAGCGTGCGGTTGGCATCGCGGAGGGCCACGTTGGCACGGTCCAGCGCCTGGTAGCTCAGCCGCAGGCGGAAGCCCAGGTAGGCCAGCGACGCCAGCAGCAGCGTGGTGTAGACGATCAGCAAAAGACGGTAGAAGTTGGTCTCCTCCACCTTGGCCTGGTACCAGCCCTGATAGGCCTGCTCGATGGTGCCGAGGCGTGCGGTGGTCGGCTGACTGATGAGCGCTTGCAGGCGCTCGGTTTCGCTCGCCTTCACCTCCAGGGCCATATCGAGCTTGCTGAGCACGACCTCGTAGTAGTCCTTCATCGCGAGGTCCAGCGCCGGGCTCAAGCCATCGAGTGCCTGGGGACCTTCCTGCAGCGCGTTGACGGCTTGCGCCAGTTGCAGACGCAACTGCTGACGCTCCTCGCGGTTGCCTTCGGTGCGGCTCGCCAGGGTTCGCAGGAAATAGCGGTTGAGGTCGAGGTCGAGACTGCTGGCGGTACGGAGGGCCGCCAGACGCAGCTGATGCTGCGACTGGTCGAGGCTGAGCGTCTTGATGACCAGAAATGCCAGCAGGCAGATCGCCAACGTCGCCGCGAAGGTCACCGTTTGCAAAAGACTTGAATCACGTTCCCGATTTCGGGGGTTTGCCATCGTTCCAAAACTCCGCGCCAATGCGCTTGCGTTCAAATCGCTTCTTCACAGGATTTGTTCAATCACGACCGGGCCAGCGCGGATGCGCCGCACCTGAAAACACAGATGCCACGCGAGCCGCCGGCGCCTCTCGCCATCGTCCAAAACCTGACCCTTTGACAGATCGCGCGCAGGCTTGAAGCCCATCTGGATCCAGTTGACTCATGACCGCAGCGTTTTACCCGCGGCCAGTGCAAAGCTTAAAGGCAATTGCAGTGCCAATCGCCGTCGGCGGTGCTGGAGCGACGGAGGTGCTTCTCTCTTTGATCCCGCTTGGTTGGGAGAAAAACTACTATTAAGCTACTAGCCTCATGTATCCCGCCTCCGCCATCGCCAATCACCTCATCCAGTTGGCCGAATTGCGAGGTGTCCCGCTGCAGGGCGCGCAATTGCAGACCCTGGTTTACCTCGCCCACGGGCTGCGGCTGGCCATGATGAGCGAGGCGCTGCTGGACGCGCCGGTGTTTGCCAACCAGGAGGGCGTGGTGATCGCCGCGCTCAATGTCAACGGCGTGCTGGGCGAAGCGCCGGTCACCCGCCCGATCACCGAGATTGTGCAGCGGCCTCATGGCCTGCTGGACGAGGTCGTGCCGGTGCTGCGGCCGGATGACCCTGTGCACGCCACCATCGAGGAAACCTGGTCGCGTTTCGGTGGCTGGAGCGCATCGGCACTGCGCAATTTCGTGCAGACACCGGGCGGGCCCTGGAACGACACCTGGAACTCGCCGGAGCGGCTGATGGGCCGCTACAACACCACGCTCACCCTTGCCTGGCACCTGCCACCGGAAACCGAGCGCCCGGTCGTCATCGCCAACAGCCTGATCCGCAGCTGGTTCCGCGATTTTGTGATCCAGAACCTGCGCAGCCGGGCAGCCGCAGACGGGCTCGAAGAAACCACGCGCATCTCAAGCTATCGGGCTTGAGCGGCCCGAGCACCGCGATCCTCCAACTGCCTGAGGCCAGCGCTCAGCCGCGTTGCCAGGCGTGGTAACGCGCCAGCCAGCTCAGCACCCGCTCCGGCTTGTGCGCCTGTTTCCAGAGGCCAGCCACATATTTGTTGGCCTCGGCGTAGGTGGGATAGATGTGGATGGTACCGAGCAGCTTGTTGAGGCCGATGCCATGCCGCAGGGCCAGCACCCATTCGGCGATCAGATCGCCTGCGTGATGCCCGACGAAAGTCACCCCCAGGATCTTGTCCTTGCCGGGCGCGGTCAGCACCTTCACAAAACCCTCGGTTTCGCCGTCGGCGATGGCGCGGTCGAGATCATCCAGCGCGTATCGCACGACCTCAAAGGCGATGCCCTTTTCCCGAGCCTCGGTTTCGTTGAGGCCCACCCTGGCCACTTCGGGTGCCGTGAACGTGCACCAGGGGATCACCGAGTAATCGACGCGGAAGAGTCCACCCCGCAACCACAACAGCTTGCCAAACAACGCATTGACTGCCGCATACCAGGCCGTGTGCGAGGCGGTGTGCGTGAACTGGTACGGCCCCGTCGCATCGCCACAGGCCATGATGTTGGGAAAGTTGGTGCGTCCGTAGTCATCGACCTCGATGGTCTTGCCCGCCTTGACCCCCAGCGCCTTGAGCCCGAAGCCTTCAAGCCGGGCGGCGCGGCCCACGGCCACCAGGATGCGATCAAAGGGGATTCGCTCCTGCGCGCCATCGCATTCGCAGACGAGCTGCCAGTCTGCCCCCACGCGCTCAACCGACAGCGCCCTGGTGCGGGTGCGTACGCGGATCCCCTCGGCGGCAAAGCGCGCCTCGACGAGCGCCGAAACCTCCGGGTCTTCGCGGATCAGCAGTCGCGGGGCCATCTCGACCTGCGTGACCTGACTGCCGAGGCGGGCAAAGGCCTGCGTCAGCTCGCTGCCGATCGGCCCGCCGCCCAGCACCACCAGACGCGGCGGTAGGACGTCCAGGTGCCACAGGTTGTCGGAGGTCAGCGGTGCTGCTTCCTCCAAGCCGGGGATGGGTGGCATGACGGGCGCTGCGCCAGTCGCTAGAACCAGGTGTGGAGCGGTCAGGCGCTGGCCATTGACCTCGACCGTCCAGGGGTCGATCAGGGTGGCAGCGCCCTGGAGACACTCCACGCCCAAGCTGGTGTAGCGCGCCACCGAGTCATGCGGCTCGATAGCCGTGATCGCCCCGCGTACGCGCTGCATCACGGCTGCGAAGTCAACCTTCGCCGGCTGGGTCTCGATGCCGAAGGCACGCGCGCGCTCAACCTCGTGTACCAGCTTGGCGGCGCGGATCAGCGCCTTGCTCGGCACGCAGCCGGTATTGAGGCAGTCACCACCCATCGCGTGCTTTTCGATCAGCGTCACTTTGGCCTTCACCGCCGCCGCGATGTAGCTGGTCACCAGACCTGCAGCACCGGCACCGATCACGATGAGGTTGCGGTCAAAGCGGCGGGGGCGGCTGAACCGGCGATAGACCTGCCGGGCGCGAAGCCCTTCGACGATGCGCTTGGCCAGCAGCGGCAGGATGCCCAACAGCACAAAAGCCCCCAGCAGCCCGGGCGACAGCACACCTTTCAACGATGTGAGTTGGGCCAGCTGGGTGCCCGCGTTCACATACACGGCCGTACCCAGCAACATGCCCAGCTGGCTCACCCAGATGAAAGTGCGCGTGGGTAGCGCCGTCAGGCCCATGAGCAGGTTGACCACAAAGAAAGGCACCACCGGCACCAGCCGCAGTGTGAAGAGGTAGAAGGCGCCCTCTTTCTCGACCCCTCGGTTGATCGCCTTCAGCCGGTCCCCGTAACGCGCCTGCAAGCCATCCCGAAACAGGTAGCGCGCGCCCAGGAAGGCGCAGGTCGCCCCCAGGGTGGAGGCAAAGCTCACCAGCAGCGTGCCCCACCACGTGCCAAAAAGCGCACCCGCCGCTAGCGTGAGGATCGTGGCACCCGGGAAACTCAGCGCGGTGGTGACCACATAGACCGAAAAAAACAAGGCCGCGAACAACAGCGGCTGCGCCGCCTGCTGTGCTGACAGGGCGGCGCTCTGCGCTTTGAGAGTATCAAGGCTGAGCGACTTGCCGAGCCCCGAGGCCCAAAGGCCGGCGATGGCGAGCGCGATGACGGCGAGCAGGATCCATTTGCGCATGTGATTTCCAGTCGTGGGAAGCGGAATGACCGCGTAGCCCCCAGTCTGATTCATCCCGAAGGCGAATATCTGTTGTGACATTCGCGGCGCTGGAAGTTCGAGCCCTCGAACAGGAGGGAGGAATCGCCTCACGGTTGATATGCTTCCATACCGTTTTGGGCCACAATCGTACAGTCGGCGCTTCCCGTCCGACGGCAAACGGAGTTTCACACCCGATCCAGGAGGATCTGCATCATGAAAAAAGCAACCGTATTACTCGCTGCGCTCTTCTCAGCCTCGGCCTTCGCCCAGACGCTGGCGGTTCCGACCATCAGCCTCGCGCCGCTGGCCCCCTTGGCAACTGTGCTGCCTGGGATTATCCCGGCCACGATCCCGAGTCTTGCCAGTCTCGACGCCAACGGCACCCTCCGGTTCGCCGCCTTCAATCGGGGTGCCGAGATTTCACCCACCCCGAGTCAGGGTCTGCCGTTCACCGTACGCACCTCAGGCCTGCCGATTCCGCCGGCCCTCGCCGCACTCAAGTTGCCGGGCCTGCCGTAAATCGCGAGGCGACGTGACGAAAAGCCCGGCAAATGCCGGGCTTTTCGGTGCGGCCAGCCGCAATCGAGATCTCACGCTCGGGCGTTGCCGCTCGTCGCAAGTGGCGAATGCGCGGGACCTCTGAAGACTTCATACCGACTCTGGCGAAGGCTTGTTTATTTTTTGCTCGTCGGCAAACATGAACGGACGATGAAGGGCTAGAACAAAAAGCATTCCAGCACGGGAGATCAGTGATCCGCTGGTTTGTGCTCGCTCTCTTCAGGACGCAGATGCGCGCGATCTAAAACAAGTTGGGGGATTCCGAAATGCCAGCACCGAAACCGGCCCAGATGCGGTCACGTCACTCGCCTCGTATTCCATTCGCAGGAGGCGCGGCAGCTCTGCTGCTCACAGCCTTGAATCTCGCCGTGGGGAGTGCGCGCGCCGATACCGTCGCGCTGACGGTCAGCGTGGACGGCCAGAGTGCCAGCGACTCATATTCCAGTGTCCAGGATGCTCTCGGCCTCCTGGGCGAACAGACGGTGGCAGGCTACTTCTCCAGCTATGTCGGGGGTTACACCGATACGAGCGCCGCATTTGCGCAGGTGAGCTACCTCGACGTTGGTATCCGCTACTGCTTTGAAGCCAACAGCAATACGGTGCAGGTCAGCATCCCGGAAACAGGCTTCAGCCGCTCGTTCACCAGTGACACCCGTCAGAACTCCAATCGCCTGCTCCGGGACTTCCTTCGCGATAACGGCGACGCGGTGCTGCGGGACATCGAGAAATATCGCATCCAAAACAGTCCCTCCAGTCCGGTCGCCGGCAATCCCTCCAGCTTGCAGTCGGCCATCTTGGACCAGAACTTTGCCGTGCTGGCCAGTGACCCGCCGTCGTCCGTCGGCGTCAGCGGCGGCAAATCGTCAGGGGGTGGGGCGGCACAGATTGGATTCGAAGCGGGCAGCTTTTCCACCGGCAGACTCAACGGCAGCAACTACACCATCCCCTTCAGCTACGACATCGACGTCGGCACTGCCGGCAACCAGCTGCGGCTGAGCGTGCCAGTCACGTACACCATTCTCGATGGCTCCAAGGTGTATTCCGGCAGCTTTGGTGCGACGTACCGGATTGCGCTCACAGATCATCTCAACATCCAGAGCGGCTTCACCTACGGCGCGGTGTATTCCGAAGATCTGCTGCAACTGGTGCAACTGGCTGGGGCCACAGTGGGTGCGAGCTATCGCATCGATCTAGGTGAAGCGACGCTGACGCCGGCGGTTCTGCTCGGGCAGGTGAACTCGGTGGGGGTGAAGATCGGCCGTTATTCCTTTGACCCGGACATCGAGAGCTACACCGTCAAGATCGGCCAGATCCTGGAAAACGATGTACGGATGTTCAGCTACCCGGTGCGCGTGCAGGCATTCGCGGCCTACACGCAGCTCCTGGGGCAGGAGTTCTTCGTTCAGAACTACGTGGATTTCGGCATCAATTTCGGCCTGTTGGCACCGGCGGGCAATCGCTTCACGCGCCGTATCCGCGCCGGGTTGATCGTGACCGCGTCCGACAGCTACAGCGCCGGGCGACTGAGCTTTGGCTACACATTCTGACTCGCCAAGACCCTCCGACTTCGAGAGCGACATCATGAAAAACAAACTGATCCTGCGCGCCTCCCTGCTGGTCGCCGCCGCCACCCTGCTGCCGGCCTGCGGCGATGTGCTGGAATCCCCCGAGGATGGTCTGCCCCCACCGGTCAATCTCGGCAACCCCTCGCCGACGCCCGCACCCACTCCGACGCCAGCGCCGACACCATCACCCACGCCAGTGCCACCAGTGGTTCCCCCGCCCGCACCTCTCAATGGCATCCCGACCAAGGCGCAACTGGTGGGCACCTGGCTGTTGGCACGCGAGGGAGGTACTGCGGTGCCCGCCGACAAGCTGGTTGCGTTCACCTATTTCTCAGACGACACCTACCTGCTCGGCGGCACCAGCAACGAAACGGACTGCGCCCCGACACCGGCAACTGCGGGCACATTCGCGAACTACGATGGCAACGGCAACGGCGTCGAGTTCGCTGAATTGAATTACAACGAAAGCAGCGGCGAGGGCGTGGCCGGCAATACCTTCATCGACAGCAACGGCGACTGCGGCCTGCACGAAGCCACGGTCGGTGCGACTCAGGATTCATTCCGGCTCCGCTTCGTCAACAACGTGTTGCGCATCACCGACATCGCCACGGGCAGCACCGCCGAACTGGAGCGCGTGGTGAGAGGGGCCGGCGTGGTTGGCAGCTGGGCCAGCAGCTTTAACTCCGAGACCGGAGCAACACAGCCGGAAGCCGTACTGACGCTGCTGGCGGATGGCCGTTTCATATTGCTGACCGCCGAGGCACAGGGCACGCTGGCGAATGGTAACGAGTCCTCAGACCCAGGCTCCCAGACGGGTCGTTACAGCATCGACGCCAGCAACAATCTCAGCATCACCAACGGCGTCGACACCAGCGGCGGCGGCATTGGGGCCGCCGCCGGCAACACCAACGAAAAACTGTTCGTCGATACCGCGGGCAAGCTGCAATATGAGTCCGTCGGTGGCGGCGGTCCGTTCAGCGCTTCCTTGCTGCCCATCCCGTTGGCCAATCGATTCGACCCCGCGCTGCTGGTCGGTACCTATTTCAATGATGCGACCGACAACAACGATATCCGCGATGACGCCGCGCCCATCCTCGTAGCCTTCGGCGGCGACGGCGCATTTGGGCTAGGCGGCTTTCAAAACGATCCCTCCTGTTCGAGCGACTATGTCGGCTCCGGCGTGCCCACAGAACCGGACGGCAACGGTTACGAGGTTGGCAGTTATCGATTCAACGCAACAACCGGCCGACTTCAGACCTCGATCCTTGCGGAAACGGACGGCTCTTGCGGGTCGTTTAACCGCAATCGACCCGAAACCCTGATTTACGTGACCAGTCAAACGACCAACCGGTTGAAGATCGTCGGCAGAGACCGGGATGGTGTTGATGACGATACGGATGCTCTGTATCGCGTGCCTTCCAATGCCAACACACTCCTGGGTGCTTGGCGCGCTACGATTCCTGCCGTGGGCGGCGCATCCCCAACGGCCGACAACCTCATCGTGGCCTACTTCCCAGACAACACCAACAGCACGGCTTCCGGGATCTATCTTGCTGTTGATGGCAATCCTGGCCGCAGTTGCACGCTGGCCGACCCCGGGCCGCCAGCCGGCATCGCTTTTGGCAGTTACACCTTCAACCCGGCGACGGGCTCGATCAGCTACGGATTCGAGCACGACACGATGTGCCAGACGCGGTTCGACCCGAACGGGGCACAGACCATCAGCTTCACACCGGACTTCCTGGGCTATACGGATCACCAGGCGAGTTCGCCGCCGGCCAGCTTCACCTATGAGAAGCTCACCCGTCCCTAAGGGTGTTGATGGTGGATCAAAGCCCGCTCCGGCGGGCTTTTCCGTTTGATCGGCATCTGCCCGAGCGCATTCTTCGACCGGGCTGGAGTGAGCCTGAACACAGACGATTGTCGGGCAGGCTGTGGCTTTCATTGGCACCTCCCTATAATTCGCGCCCCCGGCAATCATGGAGTGCAGCGTGTCCCTCGATCTCGACCACATCAACGCAAAGCTCGGCAACGACCCCCAGGCTCTGGTCAACTGGGCGGTGAGCCTGGGCAAGAAGGCGATCTGCACCACCAACTTCCGGCCTTTCGAGGCGGTGATCCTGCACATGGTGACCCGTGCCCAGCCGGACATGCCGATCGTCTGGATGGACTCTGGCTACGCCACGCCGGCCACGTATCAATGTGCAGACGCCATTGCCAAGCAGCTCAAGCTCAACCTGGTCGTCTACCACCCGCTGCGCTCGCGCGCGCACCGTGAAGCCATCGACGGCGAAACCCCGACCATCGACGATCCGCGCCACGCGGCCTTCACCAAGGAAGTGAAACTGGAGCCTTTCGAACGCGCCCTGCGTGAAATGGCACCGGAAGTCTGGTTCACGGCCATCCGCGCCGAGGACACCGCCGTGCGTGCCGCCATGCAGCCGGTCTCGGTGAATGCCGATGGCCTGATCAAGGTGGCACCGCTGCTGCACTGGACCAGCAAGGAGCTGCACGCCTACTGCGTGGAGCATGGCCTGCCCAATAACTTCGATTACTTTGACCCGACCAAGGTCGAAGCAAATCGCGAGTGCGGGCTGCATACGGCGCACTGACGCCAGGCGGTCGAGTCCGCTGTCCCCCCGAGAGCCCGCCATGCGCGGGCTTTTTGTTGACTAGCGCGCGACGGTGATTCAGGGCGTGGCATGCTTGGTGCACAAAATTTCCGGGATGCCAAGCTCATGTCCACCCAAGCCGAGCTGCTGCGGCAGCTCTCCATTGATCGCAGCGGCAACCTTCAAGCTCCGGGCCGTCCCAAATGGCCATGGGCGGCGGTGGCGGTCGCCGTGGCGGGCGCGGCGGCTTACTTCCTGATCCCCCGCGGCCCGTCGGCTGTTCCCGTACGGGTGGTGCAGGCGGTGGTGACCGGCGGTGCTGCCATCACGGGTGCCAGCAGCGGCTCGGTGCTGGACGCCTCCGGTTACGTGGTGGCCCGTCGGCAGGCCACGGTGTCATCCAAGGTCACGGGCAAGGTGATCGCCATCTATTTCGAGGAAGGGCAAAAGGTTGAGGAGGGCGAAATCCTCGCCCGCCTGGATGGCAGCAACCTGCAGGCGCAAATGGGACTGAGCGAGGCGCAGGTGGAACAGGCGCGGGCGCAACTCACCGAACTCAGGGTGTCGCTCGCCAACGCCGAGCGCGAGGCCGTGCGCGCCCGCGACCTGCTGGGCAGGGGCCTGATCCCGCAATCGACAGCCGATGCGGCGGAGACCACCGTCGGCCAACTCTCGGCGCGGCTCGGCAGCGCCGAACAGGGCGTGCGCCGTTCTCGGGCGTCATCACCATCAAGAACGCCCAGCCTGGCGAGATGATCTCGCCACTCTCGGCCGGCGGCGCAGGCACCCGCACGGGTCTGGGCACCTTGGTGGACATGAACTCGCTCGAAGTGGAAGTGGACGTCAACGAAAACTTTCTCAACAAGGTCAAGGCCGGGCAAAAAGCGCGCACCAAGCTCAATGCGTACCCGGACTGGGAGATCCCCAGCGAGCTGATCGCCATCATCCCCACTGCCGATCGCAGCAAGGCCACCGTGAAGGTGCGGGTCGGGTTTGTGCGCGCCGCAGGCGAACCGATCGACCCGCGCATCCTGCCGGACATGGGTGCGCGCGTGAGCTTTCTGGCAGACGAGACGCCGGCCCCGACGGCAGAACAAGCGCCCCGCCGCGTGCTGGTGCCGCATGAGGCCTTTGAAGGCGATGCCGTCTTTGTGATCAATGGCGACACCGTACGGCGGCAGGTGGTGAAAACCGGCGCGGTGGAGGGCACGTCGATGACTGTCATCGAGGGCTTGAGCGGCGGCGAGTCGCTGGCCGTGGGCAAACCAGGCACGCTGCTGGACGGCAGCCACATCAAAGTTGAGGGGAACACGCCATGAGCGAGGCCATTGTGCAGATCCGCCGGGTCACCAAGACCTACACCCGCGGCAAGCAGAGCGTCGAGGTGCTGAAGGCACTGGATCTGGAGGTCGCAAAGGGCGAATTCCTCGCGTTGATGGGGCCCTCCGGCTCGGGCAAGACCACCCTGCTCAACCTGATTGGCGGACTCGACCAGCCGACCCAGGGCGAAGTGGTGGTGGCGGGTGAGCGCATCGACCAGCTCGGCGCCTCGGCACTGGCCAGGTGGCGTGCGCAGCATGTGGGTTTCGTGTTCCAGTTCTATAACCTCATGCCGATGCTCACAGCGCAGAAGAATGTGGAGCTGCCCTTGCTGCTCACCCCTCTTTCGGCGGCCGATCGCACGCATCGCGCGAAAATTGCCCTCACCGTGGTTGGCCTGGCGGACCGCGCCGGCCACAAGCCCAGCGAACTCTCGGGCGGACAGGCCCAGCGCGTGGCCATCGCCCGCGCCCTGGTCGCCGACCCGACGCTGCTGGTGTGCGATGAGCCCACGGGCGATCTCGATCGCAAGACGGCCGATGAAATCCTCAACCTCTTGCAGACACTCAACCGCGAGCATGGCAAGACCATCATCATGGTCACGCACGATCCCAAGGCGGCGGAATACGCGACGCATCAGGTGCATATGGACAAGGGCGCAGTGGCAACAGGAGAAGTGCCTTGAAGGGCACTTCTTGCCACAGCACCGGCAGCCAGGGGTCGAGCCACTGGCTCGACCGGCTTGGCAGGCGCCCCACCCTGGCTTGTCGAGCGCAGCAGGACGCGCCGCCGAAAGGGCCGCACCGGGGGGCATCGAGTGGGTGCTGTCTCGCCAGGGATGGCGGGGGCAATGCAGCCCGGAAAAGGGCGCACTGAGACCATGAAATACTTTCCCCTGCTCTGGGCCACGCTCTGGCGCAAGAAGGCACGCACGATCCTCACGCTGCTCTCGCTGGTCACGGCCTTTCTGCTGCTGGGTCTGCTGCAGGCCGCCAACTCGCTGTTCTCCGGCAGCACCCAGCGGCTCTCGGCCAACCTGCTCATCACGCAGGCGCGGGTGTCGTTCACCAGCCCGCTGCCGCTGCGGCATCTGACGCAGATCGAGGCGATACCGGGCATTGAGTCGGTGTCGTGGTCGCAGTTCTTTGGCGGGGTCTACAAGGACGAAAAAAACTTTTTCCCGCAATTTGCGGTGGACCCGGACCGCTGGATCAGGGTCTTCACCGATTGCCGGCTGCCGCCCGAGCAGGCCGCAGCGTGGAAGAGTTCGCGTACCGCCGTGATCGCAGGCAAGCAGCTGGCTGACCGTTTCGGTTGGAAAATCGGCGAACCGATCCCGCTACTGAGTCAGATCTGGCCGCTCAAGGACGGCACCCGTGCGTGGAACTTCGAGTTGGTCGGCATCTACGACGATGCCACCCAGGGCAGTTGCTCGCGGATGGGCAACATGTATTTGCGCTACGACTACTTCGATGAGGCGCGGCAGTTCGGCCAGGGCAACGCTGGCATCTTTGTGCTGCGCATCAAGGACCCCAACCAGGCCGAGAACATCAGCCGCACCGTGGACGCCCTGTTCGAGAACTCGCCGGACGAGACCAAGACCCAGACCGAGAAAGAATTCCAGCTCAACTTCGTGCGCCAGGTCGGCAACCTCTCGCTCATTCTGAACGCCATCCTCGGCGCGGTGTTCTTCACCATTCTCATGCTCACCGGCAACACCATGAGTCAGGCGGTGCGCGAGCGCATTCCAGAGCTTGCGGTGCTCAAGACGCTCGGGTTCAACAACCAGACGGTATTGATGCTGGTGATCGCCGAATCGCTGCTGCTCTGCCTGATTGGCGGCCTGTGCGGCATGGGCCTCGCCACGCTGGTGATGAAGGCACTGGCTTTTGCCCCGGTGCAGTTCCCGCCCATCGTCGCCGATGCCCGCGTCTGGCAACTGGCCTTTGCCAGCATGTTCGGTGTCGGCATTGCGGTGGGGCTGCCGCCGGCGCTCCGAGCGATGCGGCTGTCAATTGTCGATGGCCTGAGCGGGAGATAAGCGATGCAGCAGATTCTTGCCATCACCTGGATGAACCTCCGCGCGGTGCCGCAACGGGCTGGCTCCTCCCTCGTCATCGTGATCGGCATCGCCGGTGTCGTGGGCGTGCTGGTCGCCTTGCTGGCCATGGCGCAGGGTTTTGACGCGACCCTCAAGGCGACAGGCCGCACCGACCGGGTGATGTTCCTGTCCGCCGGTGTCACCAGCGAGCTCTCTTCGGTCCTCGCACCCGACGTGGTGCCGGTGCTGCGCGAGTTGCCGGGCATCGTCCGTGGCACGGATGGCAAACCAATGGCCTCGGCTGAAGTGGTCGTGATCACCGAACTCAAACGGGGCACTGGCGCGCAGCGGGCCAGCGTCAACGTCACCCTGCGGGGTGTGGAGCCTGCAGGCCTTGCCACGCTGCGGCCGGAACTCAAGCTGGTGGAAGGGCGCTGGTTCACGCCGGGCCTGCGCGAAATCGTGGCGGGCAAGGGGGCAACCGGCCAGTTCGAGGGCGTGACGCTCGGCTCCACCCTGAAATTCCGCGGCTCCGAATGGACCGTCGTCGGCACCTTTGCCACGGGCGGCGACGCGCATGAATCAGAGCTGTGGACCGATGCCGACACCGCCCGGTCGGCCTTCGGCCGCGGCGCCTCGGCGTCGTCCCTGCTGGCACAGATGGCTTCACCCGCCGTCATCGATCAGATCAAGGCCACCATCAAGGGCGACCCGCGCCTGCGAGTGGATGCAATGCCGGAGCTGGATTACTTCGCCAGCCAGTCCAAGAGTTTCACCGATCAGATCGGCATCCTGACCGGCGTGGTCACGGTGATCATGGCCATCGGTGCACTGTTCGGCGCGCTGAACAGCATGTATTCGGCTGTCTCGACCCGTCAAATCGAGATCGCCACCTTGCGTGCGATCGGCTTCGGTGGACTACCGGTGGTGCTTTCGGTGCTGGTGGAGGCGATGCTGCTGGCTGCGACTGGCGGGGTATTGGGTGGGCTGGTCGCCTATGCGCTGTTCAACAACATGAGCGTCTCCACACTCGGCAGCAATTTCACCCAGGTGGCATTCAACTTTGCGGTGACGCCGGCGCTGATGGAAAAAGGCCTGCTCTGGGCACTGGCGATCGGCCTACTGGGCGGGCTGCCACCGGCCATCAAGGCGGCGCGGCAGCCGGTGGTAGAGGCGCTGCGGGCGAGGTGAGGGCGTGCCGCCGCACAGCGGCATGCCAGATTCGCTCTAAGGCAGCTCTTGCAACACCCGGAATCCCGTCCAGGTATTGCGCCGCGCCTTGTCGAGCGTGGCTCGGAAATCGGTTTGCAGGGCCGCGGCCGGATCGCGCCAGGAGCCGCCGCGCGTCACGCGTTCGCCAGACTCCACCGCCGCCGCGCAATTGCCTTGCGGCAGTGCCGAGCAGCTCCATTCCCGTACATTGCTGGCGGTGCCAAATAACCCCCAGGCATTGCGGCCAAGGCTGGCGACAATCCAGGGCTTGGTTGGGTTCTGACGATTGCAGTCGGCGCACACCGCATTGGCCTCGGTGAGGGCATTACCCCACCAGTAGCGGCTGTTGCTGCCGGCTGCCGCGGCATATTCCCATTCGCGGTCTGTGGGTAGACGGAACTTCTGACCCGTCTCGCTCGACAGCCATTCGGCGTAGCGACTGGCATCCACCCAGCTGACGCAGACCACGGGATGGCTGTCGGTCTGCGGATAACCAGGATCATCCCATTGCGCCCCACCCTCGCAAGGCTGCGAGGCCCAGTCCGGATTGCGATAGCCCGCCCGCTCGATGAAGCGCCGGAACTGCCCCACCGTGACCTCGCTGGCGCCGATGCGGAAGGCTGGGTACGAGAGTTCGTTGCGAACGCCAGCCGGCACGTCGGCCAACTCCGGGATGGCCGAGGGCGGCAGCGCGGATTGGCTTTTCGCGGCTACCGCCGGTAGCGGCTCCGGTG
>Ga0255091_1000117_pt1 | contig 36673 bp, 24 predicted proteins | sample Colum_Yuk_RepB_8_2_FD_188439 | JGI IMG/M metagenome (GOLD analysis project Ga0255091, IMG submission 188439) | Freshwater microbial communities from Columbia River, Oregon, United States - Colum_Yuk_RepB_8d | ecosystem: Environmental > Aquatic > Freshwater > River | place: USA: Oregon... | reverse complement strand
GTTCTACGTCGTCAACGAGGTCGCACTTGTTGAGCCAGACGACGATCTTGGGGACGTTGACCTGCTTGGCGAGCAGGACGTGCTCGCGGGTCTGGGGCATGGGGCCGTCGGTGGCGCTCACGACCAGGATCGCGCCGTCCATCTGGGCGGCACCGGTGATCATGTTCTTGACGTAGTCAGCGTGGCCGGGGCAGTCGACGTGGGCGTAGTGACGGGCTTCGGTTTCGTATTCGACGTGCGAAGTCGCGATCGTGAGGATCTTGGTGCTGTCACGACGACCCTGCGACTCAGAAGCCTTGGCCACTTCGTCATAAGCCACATACTTGGTGTTGCCAAACTTGTCCGCAGACACCTTGGTCAGCGCAGCCGTCGTGGTGGTCTTGCCATGGTCCACGTGGCCAATGGTGCCAACGTTGACGTGGGGCTTGCTGCGGTCAAACTTTTCCTTGGCCATCTTGGATTCCTTGCTTTGTCTGTCGTTGAGTTAGGTGTTGCGAATTAACCCTTGGCCTTCTTGGCCAAGGCTTCAGTGACGTTGCGCGGGGCTTCCTGATACTTCAGGAACTCCATCGAGTAAGTGGCGCGACCCTGCGACATGCTGCGCAGCGAGGTCGAGTAACCGAACATCTCGGAGAGCGGCAACTCGGCAGAGATCATCTTGGCGCCGAAGTTGTCTTCCGCACCCAGGATCATGCCGCGGCGACGGTTGAGGTCACCGATAACATCGCCCATGTAGTCTTCCGGCGTCTCGACGGCGACCAGCATGATGGGCTCGAGGATGACGGGATTCGCCTTTTGGCAGCCATCCTTGAACGCCATCGAAGCCGCGAGACGGAACGCGATTTCCGAGGAGTCCACTTCGTGGTAGCTGCCGTCGGTGAGGGCAATCGCGATGTCGACGACCGGATAACCGGCCATCACGCCATTTTTGATCGCGTCCTTCAGGCCCTTTTCGACCGCCGGGATGAATTCCTTCGGCACCACGCCGCCGACGATCTCGTTCTTGAACACGAAGCCCGAACCGACTTCACCCGGCTCGATGCGAAGCCAGACGTGGCCGAACTGGCCCTTGCCGCCCGACTGCTTGGCGTGCTTGCCTTCCTGCTCCACCGACTTGCGGATGGTTTCGCGGTAGGCCACCTGCGGGGCGCCAACGTTGGCTTCCACGCCGTACTCGCGCTTCATGCGGTCGACGAGGATTTCGAGGTGCAGCTCGCCCATGCCGGACATGATGATCTGGCCGGTTTCCTCGTCGGTCTTGACGCGGAACGAGGGATCTTCCTGCGCGAGACGCGACAGGGCGATGCCCATCTTCTCCTGGTCGGCCTTGGTCTTGGGCTCGACAGCCTGCGAAATCACGGGCTCCGGGAAGATCATGCGCTCGAGCACGACCGGCTGCTTCTGGTCGGCGAGCGTGGTGCCCGTGAACACATCCTTGAGACCAATACAGGCAGCGATGTCGCCGGCGACCACTTCTTCGACCGCCTTCTGCTCGTTGGCGTGCATCTGCACGATGCGGCCGATGCGCTCGGTCTTGCCGCTGCGGCTGTTGTAGACGGTGTCGCCCTGCTTGAGCACGCCGGAGTAGACGCGCACGAAGGTCAGCGCACCGACATACTTGTCGGTCATGATCTTGAAAGCGAGCGCAGAGAAGGGCTCGGTGTCGTCAGCCTTGCGCTCGATGATCTTTTCGTACTCCTCGATGTCGTGCGCCTCAGTGGGCGGCACATCGGTGGGGGCCGGCAGGTACTCGACGACAGCGTCGAGCATGGCCTGTACGCCCTTGTTCTTGAAGGCCGAGCCGCAGAGCATGGGGAACACTTCGAGCGCGAGCGTGCGCTTGCGCAGCGCACCCTTGATTTCCTCCTCGGTCAGCTCGCCGCCTTCCAGATACTTGTTCATCAGCTCGTCGCTGGCTTCCGCGGCGGCTTCGACCATGTTGGCGCGCCACTTGTTGGCGGTCTCGACCAGGTCAGCCGGAATATCGCCATAGGTGAAGCTGATGCCCTTGTCGGCGTCGCTCCAGATGATCGCCTTCATCTTGACGAGGTCAACCACGCCCTCGAACTTTTCCTCGGCGCCGATCGGAATCTGGATCGGCACCACGTTGGCGCGCAGCTTCTCCTTGATCTGCTTGACGACCTTGTAGAAGTCGGCCCCCATGCGGTCCATCTTGTTGACGAACGCAAGGCGGGGCACCTTGTACTTGGTGGCCTGGCGCCAGACGGTCTCGGACTGGGGCTGCACGCCGCCGACCGCGCAATAGAGCATGCAGGCGCCATCGAGCACGCGCATGGAGCGCTCGACTTCGATGGTGAAATCGACGTGCCCGGGGGTGTCGATGATGTTGATGCGGTGGTTCTGGAACTGGCCGCCCATGCCCTTCCAGAAGGTGGTGGTGGCAGCCGAAGTGATCGTGATACCACGCTCCTGCTCCTGCTCCATCCAGTCCATGGTAGCGGCACCATCGTGCACTTCACCGATCTTGTGATTCACACCGGTGTAGAACAGCACGCGCTCGGTCGTGGTGGTCTTGCCCGCATCGATGTGCGCGGAAATACCGATGTTGCGATAGAGAGAAATGGGAGTAGCGCGGGCCATGGTGAACTCTTGGGTCTTGGGTTACTTGAGGGACTGCACCCTCAAAGAATGCGGTCTTTAAATGACAATCCGCAGCTTTTGAGGGCCGCGGATTGCATACAGCGAAAGAATGGGGACAGCAGGCTGGTTTACCAGTCCCGCCCACTTCAGCCGTTTACCAGCGGAAGTGAGCGAATGCCTTGTTGGCTTCGGCCATCTTGTGAGTGTCTTCACGCTTCTTGACGGCAGCACCGCGGTTCTCGCTGGCATCCAGCAGCTCGCCGGCGAGGCGATCCATCATGCCCTTCTCGCCGCGCTTGCGAGCCGCATCCACCAACCAGCGCATTGCCAACGTGTTGCGACGCACTGCGCGGACCTCGACGGGCACTTGGTAGGTCGCACCACCGACGCGGCGGGACTTCACCTCGACGGCCGGGGCGACGTTGTCGAAGGCCGTTTGAAGCACAGCGACAGGATCGTCAGTTTTCTTCTTGGTCGCGATCTGATCGAGCGCGCCGTAGATGATCTTCTCGGCGACGGCCTTCTTGCCGTCCTCCATGATCATGGCCATGAACTTCGAGAGAATGACGCTCTTGAACTTCGGGTCGGGCAGAACTTCGCGTTTTTCGGGGGTGCGGCGACGTGACATAGATCTTCTCTCTTACTTCTTCTTGCCAGCTGCGGGCGCAGCACCGGCCTTGGGACGCTTCGCGCCGTACTTCGAACGGCTCTGGCGGCGCTTGTCCACACCCGACGCGTCGAGCGCGCCGCGGACAGTGTGGTAACGCACACCCGGAAGATCTTTTACGCGGCCGCCACGGATCATGACGACCGAGTGCTCCTGCAGGTTGTGACCTTCACCGCCGATGTAGCTGGTAACTTCGAAGCCATTGGTCAAACGCACGCGGCACACTTTGCGCAGAGCGGAGTTCGGCTTTTTGGGCGTCGTGGTGTAAACGCGAGTGCAGACGCCGCGCTTTTGCGGGCTGCCGGTCAAAGCGGGCGCTTTGCTCTTGTAGACCTTGCTGGTGCGCCCATCGCGCACGAGTTGGTTGATTGTTGGCACGGTATTCCTGATCCTGCGGGAGTGCTGCGAGACCCGTCCACGCGCATTGCGAATGTGGACAGCGTTGAAGACAACGACGGGCCAGCGAACCGGCCCGTTTTTTGAGGTCGCGGATGATAGGGGCGGGGCGAACGAGTGTCAACACACTTTGCTTTCGCTCAGACCAACGCTGCTACAGTATCGGTGCGCCATCCTTATTCTGATTTGAACCCAACTCGCGGAGTCGCCGACATGCGTTCGACACTACTGGCCATCGCCATCCTGCTGCCGGCCATTTCGGCCAGCGCCGATGTGCTTGAAATGCCTGGGGAGACTGTTGGCACCTCCCTGAGCAAGCCCTCCAAAGGCAACACCATGAAGGCAGTGCTTCACGCGTTTGGCGCGCCAACCAAAAAATACGCCCCCGTCGGCGGTGGGTCGGTGCACCAGCCACCGATCACACGCTGGGATTACCCCAGCTTTTCGGTGTTCTTTGAAAATAGTCATGTGGTCGACGCCGTGGTTCCCGGCAGCCCGCCCGCCTTGCAACGCAGCGAAGAGCTGCAATCCAGCCCACGCTAGAGTTCAGCCAACGACAACCCACGGGGCGCGCAAGCGCCCCGAATCATTTACTCGCCCCAAATATCTGATGAGCACGTTTCTTCCGCCCGAATGGGCACCGCAATCCGCGATACAACTCACGTGGCCCCGCGCGACGGGTGACTTTGCTCACTGGTTTGACGCCGTGAGGGCGAACTTTGTCCATCTCGCGGTTGCAATTTCGCGGCATCAGGACGTTTTGATTGGGACGGAAGAGCACACGAATACCCTGCTCGACGAACTCGTCGGCGCCGGCGCTGTTCGCGATCGACTGCGGATTTTCCCGGCACGCAGTAACGATGTCTGGGCACGAGATCACGGGCCGATCACGGTGCTGCGCGAAGGCAAGCCTGTGCTGCTCGACTTCACCTTCAATGGCTGGGGCGGCAAGTTCGATGCCGCACTCGACAACACCGTCACACAGCAGCTGAAAGCCCTGGGCGCATTCAGCGCGCCCGTCGAATCGACCGATTTCGTGCTGGAAGGCGGCGGCATCGATGTCGATGGCGAAGGCGCACTGCTGACCACTACCCGCTGTCTCCTGGCACCCACCCGCAACCCACACCTGTCGCAAGCTGAAATTGAACACGTGCTGAAAGCCAAGCTCGGCGTCACCCGCGTGCTCTGGCTGAATCACGGCGATCTGATCGGCGACGACACCGACGGCCACGTCGACACCATCGCCCGCTTCTGCAACGCCAGCACCATCGCCTATCAAGCCTGCGAAGACCGCACCGACGCACATTACGAGGACCTGTCGAATCTGCAGCAAGAGCTACGTGCGCTTCGTCAGGCTGATGGCAGCCCGTACACGCTGGTACCACTCCCCCTGCCGCCGGCAATCCACGATGAAGACGGTAAGCGGCTGCCTGCGGGCTACCCGAACTTCCTCATCCTGAATGGCGCCGTGCTGATGCCGACCTATGGCGACACCGCGACCGATGCCGAAGCTCTGCGCCGCTTGAAACCGCATTTCCCCGGACGGGAGGTGATTGGGCTGGACTGCCGCGCACTCATCAATCAATACGGCAGCCTGCATTGCGCCACCATGCAACTCCCCGCCGTCGAAGGAATCTAGAAATGAGCCAGAAGAGTTTGCGCGCCGCCATCGTCCAGCAGCCCTGCACCGACGACCGCAGCACCAACCTGAAGATGTCGGAAGAAGGCATCCGCGCCGCAGCGGCGGGCGGCGCAAAACTGGTGTTGCTGCAGGAGCTGCACACCTCGCTCTATTTCTGCCAGCACGAATCGACCGACCTGTTCGATCTGGCAGAGGCGATTCCCGGCCCCTCCACCGAATGGCTAGGCGCACTAGCACGCGAGCTCAGGCTGGTGATCGTCGGCAGTCTGTTCGAGCGCCGCGCACCCGGGCTGTACCACAACACGGCGGTGGTTCTTGAAAGCGACGGCACCTTGGCGGGCATTTATCGCAAGATGCACATCCCGGACGACCCAGGCTATTACGAGAAGTTCTACTTCACGCCGGGAGACCTGGGATTCACCCCGATCCAGACCAGCGTCGGAAAGCTGGGCGTGTTGGTGTGCTGGGACCAGTGGTATCCGGAAGCTGCGCGCCTCATGGCGTTGGCTGGTGCCGATCTGCTTCTGTATCCCACCGCCATTGGCTGGAATCCGGACGACCCCGCCGACGAACAGGCCCGCCAGCGCGATGCCTGGGTGACCATCCAGCGCAGCCATGCGGTGGCCAACGGCCTGCCGGTGCTCGTAGCCAACCGCATCGGCTTCGAGCCCGATCCGCGGGGCCAGCTGGCAGGCGCCAGGTTCTGGGGCCACAGTTTTGCGGTCGGCCCGCAGGGCGAATTTCTGGCCGAGGCAGGTGAAAAGCCGGACGTCCTTGTCGTCGATCTTGATCTGACCCGCAGTGAGAATGTGCGCCGCTGGTGGCCTTTTCTGCGGGATCGGCGCATTGACGCCTACGGCGACATCACCCGTCGCTTCCGCGACTGAGCTCCAGATTACTAGCGGGGCAAACCCCGCAAATACGTCAAGACCGTTTCCGCAAAACGGGCAGGCTGCTCGACCTGCATGAAGTGCCCGGCATTCTCGAAACACACCTGATGGACGCCAGCCGCGAAAAGGTGCGCCTGGTCGGCGAACATCTCGGCACTGACGCAGCCATCGCGACCGCCATGGATCACGCAGGCTGGCACAGCCGTTAGCGCGGTGCAGAGCGACCAGCCCTCGCCAAAGATCGAGCGCGGCAAGCACCGGTAGTAACCCAGTGCCGCCGATAGCCTGGGGCGATCCGCGAAGCCCGCAATGACCGGGTTCAGCGTGGTCGACAGATCAGCATCCGGGGACCAGGCTTGCGCCAGGGCCTTCAATGCCGCGAAGTCTTCGCGCGCCAACATCGATTCGGCGTCGGGCCACTGAAAGCGCAGCATGTAGCGCGACCGAACCAACTGGCCCGGCGTTGGCCGCAGCAGAAAGCGACGCAAGTGTGGGATGGCCGCACACACCACGGCTCGCACCCGATCCGGCCGCAAAGCAGCCGCGGTGTACGCAGCGACCGCACCCCAGTCATGTCCAACAACGACAGCCTTTGAAACCCCCAGCTCGTCAATCAGCGCGATGAGGTCCCGCGCCAACGTCGTCAGGCGGTAGTCGCCATCCGGGGCCATCGCGGTGGGCAAATACCCCCGCATGAACGGCGCGACCACACGATACCCGGCCGCAGCGAGTTGCTCGATCACGGGCAAAAAACTCCAGGCCGTGTCTGGAAATCCGTGCGCGATCAACACCAGCTCGCCGGTCGCGGGGCCGGCCTCCAGCACGCCAAACTCCAGGCCGTTGGCGTGCAGGAACCCGGGCACTAGGGGCATCGCTGAGGCACTAGTCAAAGAACAGACCGTCGCGCAGCGGCAGCCGCGCCTTCACTGCGCCATTGGTCACCTCGTAGAGCGAGCGTCCATCACGCACCATCTGGCCGCCATCGCGGGTCAGGGGGCGCAGCAGGAACGAACCGGAGCCGGGCGTCGAGCGCGGCAACAAAATGTCTAGTGGCAGGATGAAGTAGATGCCCTTGTCGAACTCGCCCTCCCCGAACTGCTTGGCGGAGACGTCGGTCTTGGTTGCGAAAGCGCCGATACGGATGCCGCTGGGGAACTGCCGTGAAATGTCGAGCGTCACGCCGCGGTCCCGGGCCAGGTACTGCCCCGCACTGAGTTTGACCAGCACCGAGGGCCGCTGGAACTCGAAGTAACCCGTAATGTTGCCAGTCGTCACCTCATAGTCGCGGAAGGTGAAGCGCTGGTCGAAATCGCGCTGCCGCACCCGATTCACGTTGACGCCCACTGCCCAGTGCGGGTTGGCTGGGCGGTACAGCAACTCGCCCGCTACACCACCATACATCTCTTCGAAGATGCCGCCGGAGACGCGCCCATACCAATGCGGTGCGAACTGGTGGATGTAATTGGTTTCAAGTCGGACCAGCGCCTGCTCGCCTTCCTGCAAATAGTTCTTGATGTCGCTGCGCACATGTGGGAGCGCACTATTTGACTCCAGCTTTAAATCATTGAAATTGTTGTAGATATTGAAACCCAGCAACCCCTCGAGATTCCAGTTCGGAGTGATGTTCACGCTGCCGCCCAGTTTGAGCAGCAGTTGGCCGAAGTAGAAGCTGTCAGGCCCACCGATGCTGGAGCGCAGGGATGGATTCAGGGTCCAGCCAAACTTCGGATACCGAACGGGCGAGTACTGCGAAGCCGGTTTGTCGTCCGAGGGACTGCTGACCCGCACGGTGGACTGAAACTTGTCGATGGCGATCTCTCCCACGGCCGCATTTTCCAGCGCGGCCCGAGAAATCTCGACGTCATAGGTCTCCACGCCATAAGACACCTCGGTCACCCGGATGGTGGCTACCCAATCCGGCAACACGGCCGACGCCGCACGCGCCGTGCGACCGATCAGCTTCTGGGAATCCCGATAGGGTGCAGGCGGAATCCAGATTTGCGCCGACTTGCCGTCGGCCGAGAGCGCGAATCCCTGCAGGACTATCTTCTGCGCCCCCAGGGCCTGTTCTACCCGCCGCGATAGCACCGCAGGATCGTTGCTGGGCACTTCTGGCTGTCCCTTGGCCTCCGCGAACGCCAGCGTCTGTTGGCGAGAAAATGGCGGCGGCGGATCCAAAAGCTTCGGGATGCCATTGGGTGCGGCCAGATTGATACCGATCCCGATCTGGAAGGAAATAATGCTGCCCCGCTGGTAGGAGAGCCCCGCCATCGCACCAGAACGCAGTCGATACTTCAGCCCGAAATTGATCGGCAGCTTCACATCCTTGGGGTTGTCTTTCGGCTCGTTCTGATAATCGTTGGGGTCATATTCAGCAAGCAGTTGCAGGCCCTTGATGGGGGCATCCCAGGTCACGCCGCCAAACACGCCTACCTTGGGACTGTTGAACACGTTGCTGAAGCGATATTTACTGCCACTGCGATTGCCGTTCTGTCGCTCGAACGGATTGCTGATGGGGCCACCGGATGCCAAACGCCCCCAGCCCAGACCAAACGAAAAGTCGAAGTCGTAGTAGCTGCGAGAGGCCACCAGATACTGGGCTGCAAAAAGCTGCGTGCCACCCAGATCTCGAAGACCCAAGGCCACAGCAGGCAAATTTTCAGACTCTTTGAGCAAACGGAAACTCAGATCCAGGCCGCGATCCTTGTAACTCTGCTGACCACTGAAGGCTGGGTCTGGCGAATACAGCCTGTTGGTGATGTCGGTGTAGCGAAAGGTGGCTTCCATGCCCTCGATCGGCACCACGCTCACGAACAGACGGTTATAAGGCGAGTCCGCCACAATGCCCAAGCCCATCGAACCGTCGTCGCCAAATCGGGCGGTTGGCGTCTGCCAGAGCCCCGCACCACCGTAATCACCCGCAAACGGCGGCTCATCGGCAGCCGAAACCCCGTCGACCAGCGCCAGCACCATGATGCAAAGCGCGCCGATGCGCCGCGGCATGAAATTCATTTGGCTCGCCTTTGAGGGGTGATTTTGGTTGAAGGACTATTATGCCGACCGTTGCTGGATCAGGCGGTAGCGCCAAAGTTAAAAGTTGGATGCGCCGCACAGCGGCTACTGATTCCACTAAGTGTCACTGGCCCGACACTTGCTTTTGAATCTGCGGCACGGTAAAAAGTGTTTACCCGCAACTAACTTTAAGGATTTGCCATGAAGAAGCTCGTTCTGGCCCTCGTGGCCGCCACCATCGCCTCCACCGCCAACGCCCAGACCTCCGCCGGCAGCCTGGCTGGTCTCAGCACCGTTACCGTGACGACCCTGACGGTTATTGCCCCGGTTCTCCTGCTCACCGCTGTGACGGTGGCTGCAGAAGATAACAATGCACCTGTTTCCACCGCCCCCTGAGGCGAGCTGGATTCAACAAAAAGCCGCGAAAGCGGCTTTTTTGTTTTCTGATGCAGTAACAAGCCTCAGATGACAGGCGGCTTCAGCAACTCCAGGATGACGCGTGTATTTGGGCCGATGTGCTGAATGGAGCGCCAGACCTGCCCGCTGTCGCGGTCAACCTGAATCAGCTGCGACCACCGGCGCCGGGTCTTGGGCAAGCGCACCGTTTCCGACCATTCGGCCAGGCGGAACGACTTTTCCAGCAACGTCACATCAACGTCTCGCACGTACTCCAGCCGGTAATCGGCTTCAAAGCTCTTGGGCTCCACCCGGTAGTCGAGCTGCCTGCGAACCTCGTAACGCCGGGATGGATCGAGTACTGACCCCAGCGGCTCGGCACCGGAAATCACGCGACTGTCGAGCTGGTCCTGAGGGAAACCCGTAGTGCGAATCAGTCGGCCATTCTGGATGGCCATCTCGACGTTATTGCCGGACCGCCAGTAGTCCACTCCGTTCTCGCGTCGACTCCAAAGCATGAAGCCCTTCAGCCCTTCCTCCACCTGCACACCCAGCACGCCCAGATCCTGACCATCCACGTCAGCGCGCGTGACCGGATACTGTTTCTTGGCACGCTCCAGCGCACGGTAGGAGTCGAGAATCTCGTATACCACCGAGACTGGCGTCGACCCACTGGTCGAACATCCGACCAGCGCAGCGGCGCCGCCCAAACCCAGCAGCAGCGTGCGCCGGTCAATGCTCACGGGCGGCGATCCCGTTTGGCCACGGTGCGCAAGCGCAGCGCATTGAGCCGGATGAACCCTTCAGCATCTTTCTGGTTGTAGGCACCCTTGTCGTCCTCGAAAGTCGCAATGCGCGCATCAAACAACGAATCGGGCGATCGGCGTCCAGCGTTGTAGACGCTGCCTTTGTAGAGCTTGAGCCGAACCTCGCCGTTGACCTTGACCTGAGTATCGTCAATCAGGGATTGAAGCGCGCGGCGCTCAGGGCTGAACCAATAGCCGTTGTAGATCAGCTTGGCGTAGCGCGGCATCAACTCATCCTTGAGATGCGCCTGCTCGCGGTCGAGGCAGAGGCTCTCGATGGCACGGTGGGCCTTGAGCAGGATCGTGCCGCCCGGCGTCTCGTAGCAGCCGCGCGACTTCATGCCGACGTAGCGGTTCTCGACGATATCCAGCCGCCCGATACCGTGTTTGCCACCCAACTCATTGAGCTTGGCGAGCAGCTTGTAGGGCGAGAGCTTCTTGCCGTTGATCGCCACCGCATCGCCCGCCACGAACTTGATCGTGACCCATTCCGGCTCATTAGGCGCCTCTTCGGGATTCTTGGTCCAGCGCCAGATCGAGTCGTCGGGACTCCACCAGGGGTCTTCCAGACCGCCGCCCTCGTAGGAGATATGCAAGGCATTGGCATCCATCGAGTAGGGTGAGCCGCCGCCCTTCTTCTTGGTGATCGGGATCTTGTGTTTGGCGGCGTAGGCCAGCAGCGTCTCGCGGCTGGTCAGGTCCCACTCGCGCCAAGGGGCGATGACCTTGATGTTGGGGTTGAAGTGGTAGGCACCCAGTTCGAAGCGCACCTGGTCGTTGCCCTTGCCGGTCGCACCGTGGCTGATCGCATCGCAGCCGGTCTTGGCCGCGATTTCCATCAGCCGCTTCGCGATCAGCGGGCGGGCGATCGAGGTGCCCAGCAGATACTCACCCTCGTAGATCGCATTGGCGCGGAACATCGGGAACACGAAGTCCCGCACGAACTCCTCGCGCAGGTCGTCGATGAAGATTTCCTTCACGCCCAGCGCCTTGGCCTTGGGGCGGACGTGGTCCAGTTCCTCGCCCTGGCCGATGTCGGCGGTAAAGGTCACCACCTCGCAGCCGTAGGTGTCCTGAAGCCACTTGAGGATGACGGAGGTATCGAGGCCGCCGGAGTAGGCGAGCGCAACTTTCTTGATTTTCTGTGGCATGGCGGAGCGTTCCGGAACGTCTGGCGATTATAGAGCGCAGGTGCGTGAGACAATGTCCGAATGAACGAAGTGCTGCCGCCCAATCCCCTCGCTACCGCCCTGACAGCATCCGGCCGTCCCAAGATCGGCCACCGCTTCCGGGGCTTTCTGCCGGTGGTGGTGGATGTCGAGACCGGCGGCTTCAACAAGGACCGTGATGCGCTGCTCGAGGTAGCCGCCGTCATCCTCGGGATTGACGAGCAAGGCCGGTTCATCCGCAAGGAAACCGTGTTCGCCCAGGTGCAGCCCTTTCCTGGGGCCAATCTCGAAAAAGCCTCCATGGAAGTCAACGGCATCAAGGTCGACAACCCCCTTCGCATGGCCGTGCCGGAGAAAGAGGCGCTGGACAAACTGTTCCGTCCCATCCGCAACGCCGTCTCCGAAAACGCCTGCACGCGCGCGATCCTGGTCGGCCACAACGCCCACTTTGATCTGGGCTTCATCAACGCCGCGGTGGATCGCACCCAGGTCAAGCGCAATCCCTTCCACCCGTTCTCGGTGTTCGATACCGCCACCCTGGGGGGCGCGGTGCTGGGGCAGACGGTGCTCGCCAAGGCCCTGATGGCGGCGGGTCTGGGCTACAACTCCAGCGAAGCCCACTCGGCCATTTACGACGCCGAGAAAACGGCTGATCTCTTCTGCCTGCTGCTCAATCGTCTGCGCGACGTTCATGCCAGCTTCAAGACCTCCCCTTTTGATGAACCCCAGGACGCGACCGACGCTTAAAATGCCGACCCTCATTGCTACCGCCAGCCTCAACCGGCCTCGCCTGTTCGATATGCCCAACGATTCATTGCGCCTCGCTGCCCCGCGACTGCGTTCGTTCCACAGCGCACTCTGCGCTTTGCTCATCACCTTCTTCGCGGCCCTGCCCGCGCCCGCAGTTGCCGCTTTCGGCTTCGAACAGGTTGCGTCGCGCGCGCAGCTCTTGGCACAGCGCAGCTACGCGGCACCCAGCAATGACCTGCCTAAAGAGTTGAAAGAACTCGACTACGACCAGTATCGCGACATCCGTTTCAAGCCTGCGCAATCGATCTGGCGCAAGCAGAACCTGCCGTTCGAGTTGCAGCTGTTTCACCCAGGGCTCTATTACAACGCGCCGGTCAAGATCAATCTGGTCAGCAACGGCAAGGCGGCGGCGCTGGATTTCAACGCGGACTTCTTCGACTACGGCAAGAACAAGCTGGACCGCAGCAAGCTCAAGGACATTGGTTATGCCGGCTTCCGCGTCCACTACCCCCTGAACTCGCCCAAATACAAGGACGAGCTGCTGGTGTTCCAGGGCGCAAGCTATTTCCGCGCACTGGGCGAAGGCCAGCGTTACGGTCTGTCATCACGCGGCCTGGCCGTGGATACGGCTGTTGCCTCGGGTGAGGAGTTTCCGAGCTTCACGGAGTTCTGGATTGAAACGCCCACGGCGAAGAGCACCACCATCACCATCTATGCACTGCTGGACTCCCGGCGTGTCACGGGGGCCTACAAGTTCGTGATGACGCCGGGCGAGCAGACGGTGATGGATGTGCAATCGCGGCTGTTCCTGCGCGAAGGCGTGACCAAGCTGGGGCTCGCGCCGCTCACCAGCATGTTCCTGCACGGCAGCAACCAGAGCCGCTTCGACGAAGACTACCGCCCCGAAGTGCATGATTCCGATGGCCTCCTCGTCGCCAACAGCAACGGCGAATGGATCTGGCGGCCCTTGGTGAACCCGCGTCGCCTCATCACCACCAGCTTCGGGCTCATCAACCCGCGCGGCTTCGGCTTGATGCAGCGCCGTCGCGACTTCGCGCACTACGAGGATCTGGAAGCCCACTACCACGAGCGTCCCAGCGCCTGGATCGAACCCAAGGGTGACTGGGGTGCGGGCCGTGTCGAACTGGTGCTGATCCCCACCCCCGACGAAACCAACGACAACATTGTCGCGTTCTGGGTGCCCAATGCGCCGCCGGCGCCGGGGCAGGCCTTCGATTTCGCCTACCGGCTCTCCTGGCAAAAGAACGAGGGCGTACGCCCGCCGGTGGCCAGCGTGCTGCAGACGCGCAAGGGTCATGGCTATGTGAAAACACCGGACGATACCCAGCGCCTGATCGTCGACTTTGAAGACCCCGCGGCGTCAGCGGAGGCCGCACCGCTTGCCAAGGGCAAATCCGGCAAGTCGAAGCCTGTCGCCAAACCCGTGCTTGTTGAGCCCGTGACCGGCAGTGTCTGGATGGACGACAACGCCGAGATCATCGAGAAGCAGACCTTCCGCAACGAAATCAGCGGTGGCTGGCGGATGAGCTTCCGCTTCCGTCGCCGGGACGAGGAGAAGCCGATCGAAATGCGGGCCTACCTCAAGCGCGGCAACACCCAGGTCTCCGAGACCTGGAGCTATCTCTACCCGCCCAACTGAGTCGCACCACAATGGCGCAGGCCGATCCCCACGCCACTGCATTCGCCTATCTCGACGCCCTGTCGCTGCCCCCGCAGCAGCGGCAGCGGCTGGCGGCCAGACTCACCGCAGCAGCGCCAGAGCAGGTCTGGCAGGTGTTGCATGCGGGCCTCGCCGGTCTGGAATCGGCAAGCGATGCCAGCGTGTCTGAAGAACCTCGCCTGAGGCTCGCCCTGGGCGAATCGGCACCGCCCTCGCTGATCGGACACGATGGGCACGGTGCGGTGCGCCTCATCGCCACCCCGCCACTGGCGCGGGCCAGCATGTCGCCAACCCCTTGGTCGGATAACCCGCTACGCCGCGCGTATCGCAGCCTGCGGCGACGCACCTTTGGCCGGCGTGGACTCGCGACGCGGGCCCACGAGGCCAGCACCCCCGCGCCGCCGCGTAGCCGCTGGCGCGTGGCCGCCCGCAACCGACGTTTCGTGCTGGGCCTGCTGACGGTCGCGCAGGCGCTTGGGGCCACTTACTTCATGCGCGCCATCCTGCCCTACAAGGGCACGCTGCCCATCGAGCATTGGCTGGTGGGCGCCATCCTGGCGCTGTATCTGGTGTTGTTCATGTGGGTGGGCCTGGGGTTCTGGACTGCGCTGATGGGGTTCTGGGTGCTGCTGCGCGGCCACGACAAGCAGGCCATCACCGCCAGTGTCGGTGCCGATCACGACATCCCGGATGACGCGCGCTGCGCCATCCTCATGCCGATCTGCAACGAGGACGTCGCCCGGGTTTTTGCGGGCCTGCGCGCGACCATCGAGTCGGTCGATGCAACCGACGCGGCGAAGACCTTCGACTTCTTCATCCTCAGCGATACCAGCGACCCGGATACCCGCGTTGCCGAGGTGGAGGCCTGGCGTGACCTCTGCGTTGCCATCAATGGCTATGGCCGCGTGTTCTACCGCCGCCGCACGCATCGCATCAAGCGCAAGAGCGGCAATGTGGCCGACTGGTGCCGGCGCTGGGGCAGCCGCTACAAGACGATGGTGGTGATGGACGCCGACAGCGTGATGTCCGGCGAGTGCCTGAAGCGGCTGGTGCAGTTGATGGAAGCACGCCCCAACGCCGGCATCATCCAGAGTGCCCCGCGCGCCTCGGGCCGCGACACGCTCTACGCGCGCATCCAGCAATTTGCCACGCGCGTCTACGGGCCGCTGTTCACCGCCGGCCTGCATTACTGGCAGCTGGGCGAGAGCCACTATTGGGGTCACAACGCCATCATCCGCGTCGCCCCCTTCATGAAGCACTGCGCGCTGGGTCGCCTGCCCGGCAAGGGTGCCATGTCGGGGGAAATCCTGAGCCACGACTTCGTCGAAGCGGCGCTGATGCGCCGCGCGGGCTGGAGCGTCTGGATCGCCTACGACCTGCCCGGCAGCTACGAGGAAATGCCACCGAATCTGCTGGATGAGCTCAAGCGCGACCGCCGCTGGTGCCAGGGCAATCTGCAGAACTTCCGCCTGTTCTTCACGCGCGGCCTGCACCCCGCCCACCGCGCGGTGTTCATGACCGGCGTGATGGCCTACCTCTCGGCGCCGCTGTGGTTTCTGTTTTTGGCACTCTCCACCGCGCTGCTCTACGTCAACGCCAACGTCGAGCCGGTGTATTTCACCGAAGCGCATCAGCTGTTTCCGCAATGGCCCGAATGGCACCCGGAATGGGCCATGCGGCTATTCGGCCTCACTGCGGGGCTGCTGTTCCTGCCCAAGATCCTTGCCACGCTGCTGATCCTGTTCAAAAAGCCCGAGCGGCGTGCTTTTGGCGGCGGCGCGGCGCTGATCGTGAGCATGCTATGCGAGATGTTGTTCTCCGCGGTGCTCGCCCCCGTGCGCATGCTGTTCCACACGCGCTTCGTGGTGTCGGCGCTGCTGGGTATCGCCATCCAGTGGAAATCACCGCCCCGCGAGGACGCCGCGACACCCTGGAGCGAGGCCATCGCACGCCACGGCATGGGCACCTTGCTCGGTGGGGCTTGGCTCTACTGGATTCACCAGTTCAATCCCGAACTCATCTACTGGCTGATCCCGGTCGCAGGCTCGCTGCTGGTGTCCATCCCGATCTCGGTGTTTTCCAGCCGGGCCGCCTGGGGCCGCGCCGCCCGCTACGCGCCGCTGTTCCTGATTCCGGAAGAAAGCGCTCCGCCGCGCGAACTGCGCCGCCTGCAAGCGCTGATGCGGGAAGCTCCGAATTACGCCGGCGGCTTCGCCCGCGCGCTGCGCTCGCCGCTGACGCAGGCGCTGATCCACGCGCTCGCACCAACGAATCGTCGTGGCGAGATGGACAAGGAGACCGTCCAAGCGGTCGCGCTGAACCGGCTCGATAGCATCGATGTGCCACATCGCAACCGCCTGCTCAGCCACCGCAGCGCACTGGTATCCGCCCACGAGAAAATCTGGCGCGTATAGGCGCAGATGCAGACGAAACGACGCAGCATCGGGGCTTTGCAACTGTCACGAATGTTTCACTTCACAGTCAAAACATAGCCACAGGCGGTTCGTATCGTGCGCAGCGTCCCAAGAGGGGACTCCTAAACAGAGGACGCTGCCATGACTGCAATGATCATCCCCGACGCGCTGCTGACCCAAGCACCCCGCTTCACCGTCCGCTTTGCAGCAACCGAATCCGAGGTCGTCGCTACCCAGAAACTGCGCTATCGCATCTTTGCGGGCGAGCTGGGTGCTGATATCGATGGCGGGGCCGAAGGTCTCGATACCGACCGCTACGACGCCCACTGCCAGCACCTGATGGTGCTCGACAACAGCACGGGTGAAGTGATTGCCTGCACCCGCATCCTCACCGAGGAAGCCGCCGAAGCCACCGGTGGCTTCTACAGCGCCAGCGAGTTCGATCTGGAAATGATCGAATCGCTGCCCGGCCGCGTGATGGAAATCGGCCGCACCTGCGTCGCCGCCGAACACCGCGGCGGTGGCGTGATCGCGACCCTCTGGCAGGGCATTGCCGAATACATCACCACGCAGGGTTACGACTATCTGTTCGGCTGTGCGTCCATTGGCCTGGAAGACGGCGGTGCGGCCGCGCACGCCATCATCGACACCATCCGCGCCAAGCACATGACGTCCGAGAGCCAGCGCGTGCGCCCCTACTACGGTCTGCCGATGGCCGACCGCAAGCTCGCCGTCACGCCCAAGATGCCGCCGTTGCTCAAGGCCTATGTCAGCCTCGGTGCCAAGGCCTGCGGCGAAGCGTATTGGGATCGCGACTTCAACTGCGCCGACGTGTTCATGCTGCTCAACGTCAGCGACCTCAACCCGCGCTACGCCCGGCACTTTCTCGGCCGCAGCGCGCAGATTGCCGGCAGCCAGGACGTCGCACGGGCGTAACGATGGCGGCATACCTTGAGACGGCGACCACGACGGGTCGCCGTTTTGCGTTGCAGATTCTGTTTGTTCCATTCACGGCGAGGAGCCGAAACCACATCGTGTCCACGTTGCGCTTCCTGTCTCGCGCCTTGCGCGTCATCTGTCATCTCGCCTTGGCGCTGCTGCTGTGCGTCATCATCAACCTCGACTTCACCGGCAAGGTCGATGCGGATGACTGGGCTCGCCGCTGGCTCAAGCGCCTGATGCGCATCATGGGCATCCGCTTCGTCGTCCACGGCAAGCCGCTGGCAGGCGGACAGATGATCGTCTGCAACCATGTCTCCTGGATCGACATCCCGCTGGTGGGTGCCGCGCTCAGCAGCCGATTCGTCGCCAAGAGTGAGATCCAGCACTGGCCGCTGATCGGCTTCATCGCCCGCGCCATCGGCACGTTTTTCATCCGGCGCGGCGTAGGCGGCAGCAAGCCCCTGCTGGAAAAGCTCAAGCCGCATCTCGACCAGAGCGGCGCCGTGGTGATTTTCCCCGAAGGCACCACCACCAACGGTCACGACGTATTGCCCTTTCACCCCCGGCTGTTCCAGGCGGCTCTCGACTGCAAGGCCATCGTACAACCCGTGGCCCTGCGCTACGGCCTCAACCCCGCAGGCGAGGACATTGCCCCCTTCATCGGCGACGACACCCTGTTCGCCCATGTGGCGCGGATGCTCAAGTCACCCGGCCTCACGGCAGAGTTGTTCTACTGCGCACCGCTCAGGCCGGAACACTATGCAGATCGCGCCACCCTGGCCCGCGATGCCGAGCAAGCCATCCGCCGCCTCGTGGCACCCGGTGTCAGCTTCAAGAAGCCCGCCCTACTGGAGCGGCAAGCGCACGCCAGAGCGGCATGAGGCATCCAGCTGCGCCGAATTGCCGGCTTACCCCTTGCAGCGGGGGCTGCTCCGAGGTCGGACGCTTCCCACCCTGCGAGAGAAAAACAGCGCCGACTTTGAGGCAACACGGTTGAGGGCTCTCACAGCGCCTAAAATGCGCTGCATGAGCACCAATACCACTCCGCCTGCGCGCCCGGCCCCCGTCATCCAGGGCGTGAAACTGCGCGCCGCCGAGAAAATGGCGCGCATCCCGGTGAAGATCGAACCCACCACCGAACCGCTGCGCAAACCAGCGTGGATTCGCGCCAAGCTCGGCAACGCCGGCGAAGTGCAGCGCATCAAGGACACCCTGCGCGCCAACGACTTGCACAGCGTCTGCGAGGAGGCCAACTGCCCCAACCTCTCGGAGTGCTTCAGCAAGGGCACCGCCACCTTCATGATCATGGGCGACATCTGCACGCGGCGCTGCCCGTTCTGCGACGTCGGCCACGGTCGCCCCAACCCGCTCGATGTGGACGAGCCCAACAAGCTCGCCAGCACCATCGCCAAGATGGGCCTCAAGTACGTGGTCATCACCAGTGTCGATCGCGACGATCTACTCGATGGTGGCGCAGCCCACTTCGCCGCCTGCATCCGCGAGAGCCGCATGGCCAGCCCGAAGCTCACCATCGAGGTTCTGGTGCCGGACTTCCGCGGCCGCATGGACCCGGCGCTGGCGATCTTCAAGGACACGCCGCCGGACGTGTTCAACCACAACCTCGAAACCGTGCCGCGCCTCTACAAACAGGCGCGCCCCGGCAGCGATTACGACTGGTCGCTCGACCTGCTCGAACGCTTCAAGGGCTTGCACCCGAATGTGCCCACGAAGAGCGGCCTGATGCTCGGCCTGGGCGAGGAGATCGACGAAATCGAACAGGTGATGCGCGACCTGCGCGCGCACGGCGTGGACATGCTCACCCTCGGCCAGTACCTGGCCCCCAGCAAGCACCACCTGCCGGTGGTCCGCTACGTGCACCCTGACGAGTTCGAGCGCCTGCGCGTGCTCGGCGAGCAGATGGGTTTCTCGCATGTGGCCAGCGGGCCGATGGTGCGCAGCAGCTACCACGCGGATTTGCAGGCGCATGGGGTGCTCGGCGGCTAGCCCGGCGTGATCTTCATGCGTGGGCACGCTCCGCTTTGGCCACCCGGCCGAACCTCCAGGTCAGTACCGCAGGCCGTTGCCGCTCACTCCGCCAGCTGCACCACCAGCGTCCGCGCATCGCTGCCGCCCAGTTCGTCGCTCACGGTGAGCTGCACCGTGCCGGTGTGGGCCGGCGCATAGGCCAGGCTCGCGCCTGGCGCGCTACTGCCCACATAGGCGCCATCGGCAAACCAGTGGAGCCGGCTGCTGGCGGCATCGGCGTGGGCCTGTAGCGGCAGGGTCTTGAGGCCCAGTTCCTCCGCCTTCACCACATAGCTCAGGCCGGCGATGGGCGAGACGATCTGTGGCGGATGCAGGCTGGCGGTCGCCCCCCGGGCCGCGCAATCTCCTGCCGCTGGCGGCGGGCGGCGCGGGATGCCGGCCCGCGCGAACAGCCGCATGAGGTCGCTGGGCCAGAACTCGTAGATCGCCTCGCGCACCACGCTCGCCGGGGCATCGGCGCAGGCGATGCGGCCCGTTCGAGTATCGACGCGCAGACGCCGATGCACCTCGCTGAGCTTGATCGGCGAGACGCCGGGGATGAACCAGGTGCTCACCCGCTGCGGGCAATCGGCATTGGGCAAATCGCCCGAGGCGCTGCACACCTCCACCTTCGCCAGCCTGGGAGGATTGCGGAACACCGGCTCGGCGAGGTTCGGCTCGGCGGCGCGCAGGGCATCGGCGAGGTCGAAGAACAAGGGTGCGGCGGTGTGGAGCCCGACCAGCGCCGGGTTGGCACTGCCATCGAAATTGCCGACCCAGACCACCATCACGTAGGGGCCGATCACGCCCACCGTCCAGGCATCGCGAAAACCCCAGCTGGTGCCGGTCTTCCAGGCCGGCGTGACGCGGTTGCGGCTGGGCCGGTAGAGGGCCTCGTCAGGCCGGGGGTTGTCGCGCAGGATGTCGAGCGTCATGAAGCTGGCCTCCTCGCTGATCAGCCGCAGCGGCGGGGCCTGGGCCTCGCTGCTCTCCGGGTCGGTGCTGAGCATGCGGATGGGGCGCAATACACCGCGATTGGCCAGCATGGCGTAGAGCTGCGCCAGCTCCACCGGCGACACCTCGCCACCGCCCAAGGTCAGCGCCAGGCCGTAGTGCCGCTCGCTCATCGGCAGCGCCACGCCGGCGCTTTTCAGAAAGCGATACAGCGTCGGATTGGCGAGGCGCGAGGCGAGCTGCACGGCCGGCACATTGCGCGAGCGGATCAGCGCATCGTGGGCAGTGATGGGGCCAAGAAAACTCCCGTCGTGGTTCTCCGGCGCATAGGGGCCGAAGTGGGTCGGCGCATCCTTGAGCACGGTGAGCGGGTGGATCAGCCCCTGATCCATCGCCAGCGCATACAAGAGCGGCTTGAGCGTGCTGCCGGGCGAGCGACGGGCGGTATTGCCATCCACCTGGCCCTCGATGCGGGCGTCGAAGAAATCGGCCGAGCCGATCCAGGCGCGCACGCCCAGGTCGCGGCTGTCGAGCAGCAGCACACTGGCGTTGCGCACGCCCTCGCGGGCGGTGACGGCGAGGTGGCTCCGGAGGCGGCGTTCGAGCAGCTGTTGCAGGCCGAGGTCGAGCGTGGTGCGCAGCGTCGTTTGTGTCGCACTGCGCAGCACGGCAGTAGTGAAATGCGGCGCCGCAAACGGCGGTGTGGCGAGCGCAAAGCGCAGCGGCCTTGCCACCAGTGCTGCCTGCTGGCGAGCCTCGGGGTGCCGCTGCTGCCAGCGGGCGAACAGCCGCAATCTGGCGGCGCGCAGGCTGCTGCCTTCGAGCCCGCGTGGCATGCGGCTGCCGGGCGCTTGCGGCAGCACGGCCAGGGCCAGGCTCTGCGCCAGGTCGAGATCGGCGGGTGCCTTGCCAAAATAAAGCCGCGCCGCCGCACCTACGCCTTGCAGGTTGCCGCCATAGGGCGCGGCGTTGAGATAGGCCTCCAGGATCTCGCGCTTGCTGTAGCGCGCCTCCAGCCACAGCGCCTCGGCGATCTGCGAGAGCTTGCCGCCGATGCTGCGGGTATTGCGTCGCTCCAGCAGGCGCGCCAGCTGCATGGTGAGGGTCGATGCCCCCAGCGTCGGCCCGCCGCTCGCCGTGGTGGCCGCTGCGCGCAACAAAGCCCAGGGGTTCACACCCGGATGCCAGAAAAAGTGCTGATCCTCGTGTAGCAGCACCGCCTCGATCAGGCCCGGCGGCAAGTCTTGCAGCGGCGTCCACAGCCGCAGCTGGGCATCGCTGGCCAGGGTGATGCGCAGCACCGCGCCGTGGCGGTCGGTGACGATGGTGGAGGCGGCGATGCGCTCGCGCAGCGGCGGATGCGGCCAGAGCCGCAGCGCCACCAGCACCGCCGCCGCCAGCAGCAGCGCAAGGCCCGCGAGGCGCCCCCGGCGGCTGGGCCGCCCGCTCACACCGCCCTGCTCATTTGGGTTTGACCACCTCGATGGCCGAGCCGGTCGAGTAGCCATACACGGCGCGGTCGTACATCGCCTCGCCATAGGTGGGCGGCACGGTGAACCTGCCCTCGGTCACGGCCTTCACCCGGTAGCGGAAGATCTGCACGCTGCGGGTGGCATTGGCGTAGAGCACGGCGCGGTCTTCACGCGGCTCGGCGAAGTCGATCTTCGTCTCCTTGCCCAGCGTCACCCAGTCGCAGTTGCACTGGCCCTTGCCCTCGTCGGCCACCGCTTCGCCATCGCCTTCGGATTCGACGACCTCGCTCTCGCCATTGTTCTCGCCTTCTTCTGGCACGGCCTGCTGCATCGCCTGCTCCTCCGGCAGCGGCTGGCTGGGCGGCACGATCTCGAAGCCGCCCGGCAGCAGATCGACCAGGGCGACCCCGGTTACGGCATCGCGGTCGATGGCGCGCAGGCGGATTTCCATCGTCACTTCCTTGCCGACTTCCACCTGGCTGACTTCGGTATCGCGGTCATCGACGATGCGGCGCAGCACCTCGATGCCATGCGCCTGGGCGGCCTCGGGCGTTTTCTTCGGGAAGCCCATCTCGGCCAGCATGCCGTAGGTCGGCAAGCGGCCGGCGTTGCTGACGCGCAGCTTGGCGGTGTCGGGTTTCAGGATCAGCTTGGCGGTGGCCGTCGTCGGCAGCGTGAGCGGCCTGACCGCACCGGCGGCGGTGACTTCCGCCACGCTGTACTGGCCCTGCTCTTGTGCTGCGATGGCAGCGTAGGCATCCAGCGCCAGCAGCGTGGTGCCGCTGGCATAGGTCTGGTAGCGGTTGCCGTTGATGCCATTGACCAGGCCCTTTGCCAACACCGGGCCGTACTTGGCGAGCTGCGCGGGGAAGTGCTTGGCGAGGATGTAGAGAATCTCCGCGTCGGTGGACATGTCGTTGGCGAAGTACCACGAGCCGTGCTGCCAGCCAAAGCTGCGCACGCCGGTGGCGCTGTAGCTCAGCACGCCGGCGACCAGCGCGTCGGCGAGGTCCTTCTGCTGCATGCGCGAATACGCCGCCGCGAGCCAGAGCGCGGTGGTGTCGTTGCGCCAGCTGCGGTTGCCGGCATCGAGCCGCTTGACGGCCGCATCGGCCTCGGCCGACATCAGCTGGCCCTGTCGCGTCAGCAGGTAGATCGCGTAGGCGACGTTGCGGTCGCTGTAGCCGTAGTGCCGCTCGCGGCCGTTCCACCCGTAGTAATAGTCGTACTCGTTGTTGATCTCCTGCCGCGCGACCTTGGTGAGGAAGCGATTGCCGGATTCGATCATGCCCGGCGGCACGCTGAAGCCATGCTCGTTGGCTTCCAGCAAAAAGTGCAGCGCGTAGATCGACACCGGTTCGTAGCTGGTGCCGCTGCGATCCCAGTAGGCAAAGTCGCCCTCGGGCCGTTGCCGCAGTGCCAGTTCGTTGATCAGGCCGCTGATGCTGCCCGCGCCGCTCTCCTTTTTCACCTCGCCGAACTCCGGCCGGGCCGAGAGCACCATCGCCGGCACCGCCATGCTGGTGAGCTGCTCGGTGCAGTAGTTCTTGTAGTTGCCGAGGTATGCGGTGAGGCCATGCGCCATCACCAGCGGCAGGCTGGAGACACTGGCCTCCAGCCGCCGGAACTCGGGATAGAAGCTCTGGCTCTTGCTGACCGGGATGTCGAAGCTCTTGCCCGGCTCCACCTGCACCATCGCGAGATTGGGGCTGTAGGGCATGGGCGGGCGCACCGACAGCGTGCTGCGAATCTTCGCCGTCTTGCCGCCATAGCTGGCGGTGAAGGCCAGCTCCGCATTGCCCAGGCCGTCTTTCGCCCGCACGCGCCAGCGCGCAACCCCTTCGCGCAGCGCAGGGATGGTCAGCGTCTGGCTGGCGGCGCCGATCACTTCGAGGTTGGGCGTGGGCAGGATGCTCACTGCCACCGCTGCATTCTTGGGCGCAGTCTCGATGTTGTTCGACACGCCCGTGCTCACCTCGAACTCGTCACCAGGCGTGACCGCCAGCGGCGCGTTCGGCAGCAGGGTGAAATCGCCGCGCACCAGGGTCTTGCCTTCGGCGACGCCGATTGAGTCGGCGGCGACGCTGACCGCCACCAGCTTGAGCGCGCCGTTGAAACGATCGGGCACGACATACGTCAGCTCCTTCGCCGTCGGCCCCACCTCCACCACGCCGCTCCACCAGGCGATGGGCGCATCGGTCTTGCGCTTGAAGGGATTGAGGTTGGCCCCCAGCAGGCTGTCGGCATCGCCACCGGGTGCGGAGGCACCCGGCAGGCCGCGGAACTCGGGCAGGATCAGATCGAGAATCTGCAGCGTCGTCACGCCCAGCGCGCGCTTCTGAAAGTAGAAGCCCAGCGGGTCGGGCGTGCGGTAGCGCGCCACCTGGTGGATGCCCTCGTCCACCGCGTAGACCAGCGCCTTGCCGGGTTTCGCAGCGGTGAGTTTCAGCGTCAGGGTCTCGCCGGGCTTGATCTTGGAGGGCGCATCGAGCGCGAGTGCGATGCGGCGCGCATCGATGGCGACCGAGAAGGGGGCGACGCCGTACGACAGCGGCGAGCTGAAGACATCGGCGCTACCGGGGTCGCGGGTGAACAGCACGTGCACATAGGCCGAGCCTTCGAGTCCGTCCGGCAGCTTGATCTTCTGCACGCTGGCGCTGGTCGCAGCCTTGAACCACTTGTAGGCCAGCACTTTGTCGCGCTCGATGGTGATGAGGCCGCTACCCGCATAGGGTGCGACCAGATTGACCTCGATCTCTTCGCCGGGGTTGTAGTCCTTCTTCGAGAGCGCGATCTTCAGCTCGGCGTTGCGGTCGAGACTGCGGGTGACGTTGCCGTAGCCGGACACCTCGTACGGAATCTTCGCGAACACCTGCTCGTTGCCGTCGGCAACGACATAGAGATAGCTGCCGGGCGAGGACGTCTCCAGCGTGATCGGCTTGCCGACGACGGGGATGGCGAGCTTGGCCTCCGACAGCAGCGTGTCCTTCTGCCGCGACTCGTAGTGGTAATAGCCGCTGTCGCTCTTCACCAGCACGCTGACCCAGGTGCGCGAGTAGCGGCGCAGCTTGAGGCCATTGGCCGTGGTGCGCGCGGCCTTGTCGTCGATGGCGACCAGATTCACCACCGGCTTCGCGTCTTTGGCGATCCAGCTGAGCGAATCGTCGGCCTTCCAGCCCACCAGGTACGGCAGGGTGGAGATCACCTGCCCGGCTTCGGCGGTGACGCCGCGACCACCGCCCGGCTCGAAGCCCTGTGCGGTGAGATGCAGGAAGTAGCTCGTCGCCGCATAGGGCTTGAGGTCAATCGCGAGATCGGCCTGGCCCTCGGTGTCGGTCTGGGCATCGTTGATCTCGACCGTCACGCCCTCCTTCGCGGCCTGCGGGTCGGTGAACTGGTAGTCCTCGAAGCCCGCGAAGCGCGGCAGCCAAGGCGTGAGCTTGAGGCTGCCGGTGACGCGCCGATCCTGCGCGGGTGTGCCGAACAGGTTTTGCAGATCGATGTGCGCGCCGGTGATCGCCTCCGGCTTCACCCAGCCGCTGGCGCGCACGGTGTTGAGATTCATGCGGATCTTCAGGCGATCCGGCTCGAACTCACGCAGCTTGAAGTCGAGGCTGCCGAGCTGGCGGCGATCATGCTTGCCCTTGCCGGTGGGCAGCCAGACGCTGACGGTGTAGGCCCCCGAGGGCGCGCTGGCCGAGCTGAAGAACTCGATGTCGTCGAGCCCACCCGCTGGTAGCGTCTTGCTGGTCTTGAACACGGTGGTACCACGCGGGTCGGTGATCTCGTAAGTGAGCGCGGTCTGCGGCAGCGGGCGGCCGAACTCGCTGGCCTTGACGACGACGCCGATATGCGCCGACTCACCGGGTCGGTAGATGCCGCGATCGGTGAAGAGATACGCCGAGAGCGCGCCCGCGTCCGTCGCCTGCATCACGCCGCCGACGTCGAAGCGCGACAGGTCGAGCCCGCCGCCACGCTGTTCGAACGGCAGGAAGGACTCGTCGCCATTCTTGCGCGCCAGGAACAGCACCGGCTCGCGCTCGCGCTGGAAGCCCGACAGCTCCGGTAGCCGCACATGGCCGTCGGTATCGGTGACCTTGCTCAGTACCGACTGGCCGTTCTTGGCGATCACCTCGATGGTGGTGCCGCCCACGGGCTCGCCAGTGGCGATGGACTGCACGAACACATCTCGTGTGCCGTCCTGGTTGCGCTTGGCGACTAGGCCGAGATCGGTGATGACGATCAGCCGCGTGTCGCTGGTGCTCGGCCGATAGTTGTAGTCCTCATACTCACCGCTCTCATTGCTGTTCTGCGGCTCGACGCTCACCAGCTGCCCGGTGGCCGGGTCGTAGCCATTCAATCGCAGGAAGAAAATGCCGCGACGCGTGGCCTCGCCCTGCGCGAGGTAGGGCGCGAGATCGAGCGCCTCGTAGTGGGCCTGACCATGCTCCAGGGGCGGCAGCGCAATGTCCTTGCTGAAGGTCTCGGTGAGATTGCTCTCGTCAAAGCTCCAGTTGTTCCAGTTGAAGCTGTTGAGCCGGCCACTGGCCTGGGTCACCACATGCTGCAACTGCTGCGGCAGCAGTCGGCCAATCTGCACGCGGACACCCGGCAGGTCGCGGGTGAAGAGGGTCAGCTTCTTGCTGCCGCTGAGTGACAGGAAGGCCCCACTGTTGGTGAGGCGCAGCTCGGCGGGGAACTGCGGGATGGCCACCACGCTCTCGAAACTCGCCGCCAGTTCGTAGCCCCCGAAGGCCTTCAGCCCCTGCTGCACCCGCACCAGCAGGTAGCGACCCGGCTCGCCCTGGTGGCGAAAGCTGTGCAGGTCGCTGTGCTCGGCTTCGAGCACGTTGTAGGTGAGCGGCAGCGCGGATGCCGTCTTGAGCTGCGCCTTGGCGGCGGTTTCAGTCCACTGATACGGCTTGCCCTCGTTGCCCGGCTGTTCCTCAAAAGCCTTCTGCGTGGCGGCATCCGGGTGCTGGGCCGGCAGCACAAAAGCCTGCACCTTGTCGCGCACCTCGGCTTCGGTCGCGGACTGTGAGAGTTGCAGCGTCAGGGTCTGCACTGGCGTGTCGTCGGCATCGCGGGCGATGCTGGCGGTGAGTTCGTTGACGCGCAGTGCACCGCGGCCAGGGATGTCCACCTTGGCCTGCTGCTTTTCCCGCAAGGCATTGCCGCCCAGGGTGGAGATCACGCCCACGTCCACCAGCACATCCATGCGGCCCGAGTAGGTGGCGAGCGCCATCGTTGCCGTGCGCAGGGTGGCGGTGAGGCGCTTGGCGTCGAGCACCAGGGTGTAGGCCGGGGCTTCCTGCTCGGTCTCCTGCGGCGCGCTGCCGCTGCGCTCGGTGTAGTAGACGTAGCGCAGCTTGAGCCGATCCCGGAGGCTCTTCTCGTCGATGGGATGACTGGCGCGCAGGATGAACTGCGCGGTCTTCACCGCCGGATTCACCGGGTCCTGCACAAACTGGGACTCCTGCACCCAGAGCTTGAAGGGTTCGGTGTCGAACTCGAAGCCCGTCTCGGCCAGCGTCACGCCCGGCAGGACAAAGCCCTTCTTCGCGAAGCTCACCTTGAAGCGGGTCGCCACCGGCCAGTCCTGGCTGGGGGTGAAGACCAGCGTCTTGTCATCGGTCCAGCGCCAGGCACCGGGCAGCGCGGGCGTGAGGCTGATGAGGCCGCTGGCAGGCGTGACCTCCTTCTCCACCAGATCCAGCGGCGACACGGACACTGGAAAGCGGATGGTGAGTGGCTGGCCCGCAACCGGGCCGTCGCAGTCGTAGCAGCTGAGCGAGGGGGCGCTGACCTGGAAACTCACGTCCTGCGGCACGGTGGCGGTTGCCGCCTGTTGCAGCGCGGCTTTCTGCTGCCAATGCAGCGCCGCAGTGCCGGCCACGGCGAGCAGAGCCAGCGCCACCACGCCGGCGGCCAGTGATCTGGGATGCGCCGCAAAAAATGTCCGGACCCGGCCGAAGAGCTGACCGACCAGGGCGAGGAGGGGCGCCAGCCAGGCCGGCGGCTGCCAGGACACATCACCGAACACGCCGCCCAGCACGGTGCCGAAGAAATCCTTGAGCCCCGAAAAAATCCCCAGCACCACCGTCCACACCGCCGTCAGCACGCGCATCGCGCTCTCCCTTTAGATCGCTGCGCTCATCTTAGAGGGCGTCCATGGCATGAATGCCGAGGGCAGGCGGCCAGTCGTAAAAATTTGTGTCCCGTTCAGGCCGCGAGCGCCGTCACCACCTCGAAGCGTCCCTGCATGGCCTTGTGGATGGGGCATTTGTTGGCGATGCCCAGCAGATAGTCGCGCTGCTCGTCCGTGAGCTTGCCGACGAAGCGGATCTGGCGGTTGAGCGTGTAGAGGCCATCGGCCTCGGTGTGCGTGATGGTGACCTCGATGTCTTCTACCGGCATCTGCTTGCGGCGGGCGACCATCAGCACGGTGAGCGCCGTGCAGGCACCCAGCGAGGCATCGAGCAGATCGTGCGGATCGGGGCCGAGGTCGTCGCCACCCAGTGCCTGAGACACATCGGCAGTGAAGGCGTTGCGGCCTACCTTGACCGTGAAGGCGAGCTGGCCCTGACGGGCCTTGTGGAGCTGGACGGGATTGCTCATGGGCTTGGGTCTCTACCGGTGATGGAGGTCACCCACCTTAGCGGTATCGCACCCCAAAACAAGAACGCCCCCGGTTTGCGGGGGCGTTCTTGCGAGAGCAAAAAAACTTCAGTGTCGGCGACGGCGCAGCGCCGCGAGCCCCAGCAGCGGCAGCAGGGCGAAGCCGAAGGCACCACCGCCAAACCGCCCCTGGCTACCCGCACTGCCGCTACCCGGCACCGGGGCCGGCGTAATGACGGGCACACCGCCGGGCGGCGTGGTGGTCGCATCCTTCAGGGGATAGGTCCAGGTGCCGCGCCCGAAGGTACCGACGAACAGTTGCTTGTCGTTGCCGGGCCGGGTCTGGAACTGCGAAATCACCACGTTCGGCAGCCCGGTGCCCATCGGCGCCCACACCGGTTGCGCGCCGGAGGCCGGCACATCGGCGATGAAGGCCCCGATCTCGGTGCCGAGCAACAACTGGTTGCCACGCTTGTAGATGGTGGTGAAGTAGGCTGCCGAGCTGGCGAGGTTGCCGCTGATGTTGGTGAAGCTCTCGCCGCCATCCTTCGACATCCAGACATTGCCGGCACCAACCATAGCTGCCGCGCGACGGGCGTCGTCGTCCAGGAACAGGCCCGGCGGAATCCACTTGGCCAGTGAGTAGCCCGCCAGCGTGACGTAGACGGTCTTGCCGGTGGTGTCGGCCGGGTCGATCTCGATCCAGGTGATGTAGCGATTGGGCAGACCGGCGGCCGCCGCAAAGTGCCAGCCGTTGGGGCTGGCCTTGTCGGCATCCGGCGCGCCGGCGTTGGTCGCGAGGCCGCGGTTGAAGCCTGCCGCCACCAGTGGCGAGCAGGGGCCGCAGAAGGCCGCGTACGAGAACTTGCCCTCGGTATCGACCGAACGCATGTTGCGGATCGCGCCGCCCTCACCCGAGCCGAGGTTGAACACCTGCACCCAGTCGTCCGAGGTGGTCGCGCTGCCCAGCACGGTCTCGAAGATCTCGGTGCCGCCCGTGATGATGTGGTTCTTGTCCGTGGGGTCCATGATGAGCATGGACGCAAAGTAAGGATTGGTCGCCGGCGGTTCGATATTGGTGTAGGTGCTACCGCCGTCGGTGGTGATGTTGAGGCTCAGGCCCGGCGTTTCCACATAGGCGATGTTGCTGTCGTCCGGGTCGACGAGTGCGAACACGCCATCGCCAACGTAGGTCTGGTAGCTCAGGCCATCCGGCGTGATCTTGCCGCTGCCGTTGTCCTGGTTGCCGAACCACACCGTGCCGTCCTTCGCCACCCCGATGCCGTAGTGGAACAGGGTGTGGAAGCCGATGTTGGAGGAGTCCTGCCACTTGGAATTGTCCATCGCCTCGCCAGCGCCGACGCACTGCTTGAACACACCGCCGTCGTTGCCGGCGAACAGGCAGACGCCACCATCCGGCGTGGGCACGTAGAGGCCCACCTGCTGATCCGGGTGCGTGGTCAGCCGGCCGTCGACATCGGCGGGATTGGTATCCGTCGGGCATACCGGCACGCCGGGCGTGGCACTGCCGATCAACAGCTGGCAGCGATCACCCGAGAAGTAGGGGCCGATCACGGCAAAATCGAGCTGACCCAGTTGCTGGGTGCTGCCGTCCTGCGGCACGCCCGCCACGCGGCTCTGCCAGACCTCTTCCATGCCAAAGCTGATGCGGGTGGGCACACCGGGCACGAGCGCCGAAGTGCTGGTGGGGTCCACGGCCATCCAGAGGTCGTACCAGCTCTGCACGCCAGGCGCGACACCGAGGGCGGCCGGCACGATCAGCGACGAGCCCGTGGTAGGCAGCAGGCCCAGCTCGGTGGTGTCGGCCATCTGGGTCCAGGTCGCGCCAAAGTCATCCGATACGTAGATGCCGTTGATATAGGTCGCCCCCAGCTGCGCGCCGCCCTGCACGGTGGTGCAGATGAACTGCGGATCGCCCTCCGGCAGCTGGTCGCAGGGGATCTGCTGAAGCGCATCGACGACCGGCTCGACCAGATCACCCCCCGGCACGGCGAGCGCGCCGTTCAGCAGCTTGGCGTCCTGCACGGCGGCATAGACGATGTTGTGGTTCTGCTCCGGGCCGTTGGCCACGCCCAGCTCGATGCGGCCGATGCGGTCCTGTGGAGTGAATCCCGTGGTGCCGGTGCGCGTGAATGTTCCGGGCGCGCCAGTCTCGGAGAAATACAGGCCGTTGCCTGGCGACTGCGGCGTGCCATCCAGAAACGGCAGGTTGCCACCGCGGAACCCGACCGCCGCCAGCACCTGGCCGCCGGTCTCGTTGGTGCTGCCACCGGCCGGCTTCACCACCACGTCGGTCACGATGTTGGCCAGCACGCAGGGGCCCATGCCTTCGGAAGACGCCGTGCCGGGGAACTTCTTGTTCAGGCCATCCACCCCCGCGCACTCCGCCGTGACGGGCAGCGCGACGTTGCTGTAGCTGCGGCCGGCGTCGGTCGAGCGGAACAAGCCCTTGCCGGTCGCCAGATAGATGTTGCTCGGGTTGACCGGATCAACTTCCACCTTGAAGGCCAGTGCACCATCCGGCACGCCGCTGGCCTCGTTCCAGGTCGCACCCAGATCGTTGCTCCAGTAGGCGCCCAGACCCACGTAGGTGTTGCCGCCCTGCGAGCCTTCGCCGGTGAGTGCGATCAGCGTGCCGCCCGCGGCACCATCGGCGGCACGGCCACCACGCGGTGTCCAGCCCACGCCGCTGGTGACAGTGGAGGCGAGCTTGTCGCTCACCGACACCCAGGGCGCGGTGGCATCGCCCACCTGCGTCACATCGCCTCCGGGCGGCGTGCTCATCCAGATGCCGCCGTTGCCCACCGCCGCGAACATGCGCTGGTTGACCGGGTCCCACACCAGCTGATCAACGCGCCCGGCGAGATTGCCAAAGCCCTGGCCGGAGACCTCCGGGTAATTGGGATCGTTGCCGATCATCGGACCGGTGCCGTAGGGCGTCCACACTCCGTCGGCGTTGGCGACCTTGGCCTGCAGGGCCTTCATCTGCTCTTTCTGCTTCACCGCCGCACGCAGGCCACCGGGAGCCACTTCACCACGGGCCTCGGCCCTGGCTTTCTGCATTTCGGTGAACTCAACCAGCGACTCCGGCGTTTTCTGCGCGATGCAGATCGGATTCGGGTACTTGGCCTTCAGCTCATCGCGCTGCGCCGTGGTCATGCCAGGGCGGTATTCCTCGGCGAACAGCACGGCATCCACCTGCCGGTAGCCTGCCGGGCAAGCCTGGCCGGCGGCGCGGAGACTGGCAGTGGAATACGACGCGGGCGTGAGTGCAACGGCACTGACAACGGCCGTGGCCACGGCAAAAACGCTGGCGACCGGCGCAATGCGGGGAACGCGCATGGGATTCTTCCTTGAGATGGAACGGAGCCGTCAGACGTGACGAAGCATTTCCGTGATTGACAAAAAATATACGCGCACAAAACGTGCCGTCAACGAGTCAATTTCGCTTACCCGTGGCCGTTGCGGGCCTTCAGGATTGGAGCGCTTGCAGCCGTTCGGGCGTGCCGACATCCGACCACAGACCCTCGTGCCGCTCACCCGAGACCCGTCCCGCGACCATCGCTCGCTGCAGGAGCGGCGCCAGCGGAAACGCCCCTGCCGCGCAGCCCGCGAACAGTTGCGGGTGCAGCACGGCAATGCCGCTGTAGGTCAGACGCGGCTCGGCATCGACCACCTGACCATCGACCAGCGCAAAGTCCCCGCGCGGGTGCTGCACGGGGTTGGGCACCAGCACCAGATGCGCGAGCGCCCCGCCGGCAAGCCCGCGGGCCAGCAGCGGGGCAAAGGGCAGATCGGTAAAGACATCGCCATTCACCAGCAGAAACGGCGCATCGCCCAAGTGCGGCAAGGCCCGGTGCAGCCCGCCGCCGGTTTCGAGCGCCGGCCAGCCTTCTTCGGAATAAGTAATGCGCAGGTCAAAGCGGCTGCCATCGCCCAGGGCCGCGCGCAGGCGCTCGCCCAGCCAGCCGAGATTGACGACGACCTCGCGCACCCCTGCCACTGACAGCTTTTCGAGATGCCATTCGATCAGCGGCTTGCCCCGCACCATCAGCAAGGGCTTGGGGGTATGGTCGGTGAGCGGGCGCATGCGCTCGCCACGCCCTGCGGCCAGGATGAAAGCCTTCATGCCTGCAGCGAGAGGTCGTCAAACAGCTTTTTCAACGGCAGCAACTCGGCATCGTGATCGACCACCTCCCGCACGTAACGGATGAAACGTGGCGTATCTGCGAGATAGGCGGGCTTGCCGTCGCGGTAGTTGATGCGGGCAAAGATGCCCAGCACCTTCAGATGCCTTTGCAGGCCCATGAGGTCGAAGTCGCGCACGAAGCGGCTGTAGTCGCCGGGCACCGGCAGCCCGGCGGCGCGGGCGGCGTCCCAGTATTGCCTTCGCCAGCCCTCCACCCGGGCTGCAGGCCAGCTCCGGAAGGCGTCCTTGAACAGGCTCACCACGTCGTAGCTGAGGGGGCCATAGACCGCGTCCTGAAAGTCCAGCACACCGGGGTCGGGGTCCGAGCGCATCAGGTTGCGGGGCATGTAGTCGCGGTGGACGAACACGCGCGCCTGGCCGAGTGCGCGCGCGATCAGCAGCTGGCAGGTCTCGTCCCACCAGGCCTGCTGTTCGGCGGTGAAGCTGCGGCCGAGATGCCGGGCCACGTACCAGTCCGGAAACAGGGCCAGCTCTCGGGCGAGCAGCGCCTCGTCGTACGGCGGCAGCACGCCGGCGCGGCTGGCCTGCTGCCACTGCACGAGGGCTGCGATGGCGGCGCCGAACAGCTGATCGGCGTTGTCATCGGTGATCACCTGCAGAAAGGTCTGTCGGCCGAGGTCGGAGAGCAGCAAAAAGCCCTGCGCGAGGTCCTCTGCCAGCACGCGAGGGCCATTGAGGCCGGCACCCAGTACCAGACCAGCGATCTCGATGAAGGGCTTGCAGTCCTCACGTTCGGGCGGCGCGTCCATCACCACCCAGCTCTGGGCCTCGTGAGTGAGCCGGAAGTAGCGGCGGAAGCTGGCATCAGCCGAGGCTGGAGCAAAGCGCACGGCGGCAGTATCGGCGAGGCCCAGTGCGGCGAGGGCGAAAGTGCGCGCGGCCTGAGCGCGGGCGTCGATGGGGGCGGCGGGATCGGTGGACATGACGACAGGTTAAACCACGACGAATCGCCCTTGAATTGCCCCCACTGAAGCGCAGGGGGGATACTGGGCGACCTTTTCGTGGCCTGCTCATGTCCTTCCGCCAACTGTTTGCCCTGGCCCTGATGGCCTCGATCACCCCCACACTCTGGGCAGGTGACGCCAGTTGCGCACAGCTCAACCCCGGCGTGCTGGGGGCCTCGCCCAGCGACAAGCTGGTGGTCACCGCCGACGAGATCGACGGTGCCAGCGGCAGTCTCGCGAACCTGCTGGGCTCGGTGCGGGTTCGTCTGGGCGAACGGGAAATCACCTCCGAGTCGCTGCAGTACGACAGCACCCAGCGGATCGTCACCGCCGACACACCCTCGCAGTTCCGCAACGACGACTACATCATCGTGAGCCGCTCGGCGAGCTACGACTTGAACCGCGAGGCCGGCGTGTTCAGCAACAGCGAGTTCACCCTGCTCTCGCGCGGTGCCCGCGGCAAGGCAGAAGAAATGGCCATCGAGAAATCAGGCCACGCGCAGCTCACCGGCATCAGTTACACCACCTGCGCGCCCGGCCGCGATAGCTGGCGACTCACGGCCGGCCGGCTCGATCTCGATCAGGACACCGGCATGGGCACGGCGCGCAATGCCACCTTGCGGCTGGGCGAAGTGCCGGTGTTCTACACGCCGTATATCCGGTTTCCCATCGATGGCGAGCGGCACAGCGGTTTCCTGTTTCCGACCTTCGGCAGCAACACCCGCACGGGCTTTGACGCGCGCATCCCTTATTACCTGAATCTCGCGCCCCACTACGACGCCACCCTCACGCCACGGTTCATGAGCGATCGCGGCACGCTCATCGGGGCCTCGGGCCGCTATCTGTTCGAGCGATCGACGGGACATCTCAACGTCGAGTATCTGCCCTCCGACGCCCAGCTCGACCATCGCTCCCGTGCCTTCACCGAGTTGCAGCACGATGCCCTGCTCAACCGGCGGCTGTCGCTGGCGGTGCACTACGCCGAGGCCAGCGACCGGCAGTACCTTGAAGACCTCGCCTTCACGCCGGGGCTCTCCAACAGTCCCTATCTCGAAAGCAGTGGTCGGCTGATCTACCAGGCGCCGTCCTCCTACCGGCTGCAGGCACTGGTGCAAAAGTTTCAGCCGCTGGCCGGCACGCTGGCGGTCGACGACCCCTATCAGCGCCTGCCGGAAGTGCGCTTCGATGGCGTGACCCGCAACGACATCCTGAGCTCGCGCGTGGGGCTCACTGCCATCGCCACCAATTTCGCCAAGACCGGCGCGGTGGAAGGCACGCGCCAGGTGCTGCGCCCCAGCATCAACTGGACCCGAGATACCGGCGCGTACTTCACGGCCGTGCAGGGTGATTTCCACTACACCCGTTACCAGGTGCGCGACGAAAACGCCCGGCAGCTCGATGACCGCCAGCGCACCCTGCCCCTCCTCACCGGCGATACTGGCCTGCGATTCGCCCGCACCGGCGACGACGGCGGTCTGCAGTTGCTCGAACCCCGGCTGTTCTATCTCTACGTGCCGTACCGCAACCAGGATGGCCTGCCCATCTTCGATGCAGGGCAGACGGACTACGACTTTCCCCAGCTCTTCGCCCGCAATCGTTTCATCGGCGAAGACCGCATCGCAGATGCCAACCAGCTCACCACCGCGCTCACCTACCGCGCCCTCAACCCGGCAGGTGCAACGCGCTTCACCGCCTCCTTCGGTCAGATCTACCGCTTCGATCCGTCGCGCGTGACAGTGCCGGGGCTGGCTGCACCCGATGCCGGCAGCTCGGACTACCTCGCCAGTGGCGAGTGGCGCATCAACCCCAAGTTTTCGACCACCGCGCTCTTGCAGGCCTCGCCCGATACCGGCCGTTTCACCCGCACCAACCTGGGCTTGCGCTACCGCTCCCTGCGCTATCGCGCGGACTTTGGCTATCGCTTTCGCAGCGGCCTGCTGGAGCAGTACGACGCCAGCGGTGCGGTGCCCATCGGTAACAACATCAAGGCTGCGGCCCGCCTGCGCTACTCGCCGCGCGAAGACCGCGTGCTGGATGCCCTGGCGGGTCTCGAATACGAGACCTGCTGCTACTCGGTGCAGGCGGCCTACCGGCGCTTCCTCGTCAACAGTGCCGGCAACATCGATACCGGCGTGTTCATCCAGCTGGAACTCAAGGGACTTTCGCGCCTGGGCACCGGTTTCGAGGAACTACTGACCGGCAATGACCGTCCCTTGGGGGACGACTGAACCCGGGCGCGATGCGCAGCTGCCAAAAGCCCGGCCAAAGCTGCGTGATACCCTTTCTTTTCTTGAAGTTCCGACTGGATTTTCGACTGATGCGCGCACTCGCTGTTGTTGCCCTCGCCCTCGCTGCCACCCTCCCCGCCCATGCCGAGCCGGTGCTGCTCGACCGCATCGTGGTGGTGGTCAACGACGGCGTGATCCTGCAAAGCGAACTCGATCGCGCGATTGGCATCAGCACCAACCAGCTCCGCGACCGCAACATCGGCATGCCGCCGCCTGACGTGCTGCGCACGCAGGTGCTCGACCGCCTCATCAACACGCGCGTGCAGACCCAGAAAGCGCAAGAGGCCGGCATCCGCATCGACGACCGCGAGCTGAACGAGGTGCTGAGCAACATCGCGCAGCAGAACAAGATGTCGCTGGCGCAGTTCGCCGAGGCGGTGCGCAAGGACGGCCTGGACTTTCTCGCCGTGCGCGAGCAGATCCGCGATGAAGTGCTCACGGCCCGCGTCAAGCAGCAGGAGGTGGATAGCCGCGTCTCGGTCACCGAACAGGACATCGATCTGTTTCTCGCCAATTTGCAGAACCTCGATGACACCGAATACCGCCTCTCGGTGATCCTGGTCGCCGTGCCCGAGGGCGCGACACCCGAGCAGCGCGAGAAATCGCGCACCAAGGCCGAGGGCCTGAAGGCGCGTCTCGACAAGGGCGAGGACTTTGCCCAGCTTGCCGCTGCCGAATCCGACGGCCAGCAAGCCCTGCAGGGTGGCGATCTGGATTGGCGCTCGGCCTCCAACCTGCCCAGCGTGTTTGCCAACGTGGCGCCCAAGCTCAAGAT
>Ga0255091_1000116_pt1 | contig 36695 bp, 42 predicted proteins | sample Colum_Yuk_RepB_8_2_FD_188439 | JGI IMG/M metagenome (GOLD analysis project Ga0255091, IMG submission 188439) | Freshwater microbial communities from Columbia River, Oregon, United States - Colum_Yuk_RepB_8d | ecosystem: Environmental > Aquatic > Freshwater > River | place: USA: Oregon... | reverse complement strand
ATCAAGGTCGGTGAAGAGTGCGAACTCGTCGGCTTCCGTGACACGGTGAAAACCATCGTCACTGGCGTTGAAATGTTCCGCAAGCTGCTCGACCAGGGCCAGGCCGGTGACAACGTCGGCTTACTCCTGCGCGGCACCAAGAAGGAAGACATCGAGCGCGGCCAGGTCCTCTGCAAGCCCGGCAGCATCAAGCCCCACACCAAGTTTGAAGGCGAGGTGTATGTGCTCACCAAGGAAGAAGGCGGCCGTCACACCCCCTTCTTCAACAACTACCGTCCTCAGTTCTACTTCCGCACCACCGACGTCACGGGCGCCTGCCAGCTGAAGGAAGGCGTGGAAATGGTCATGCCGGGCGACAACGTGCAGATGACGGTCGAGCTGATCGCCCCCATCGCCATGGAAGAGCAGGTGCGCTTCGCCATCCGTGAAGGCGGCCGCACCGTCGGTGCCGGCGTGGTGACGAAAATCTTGGCCTAAACCTGTCTTTGCGGGTCTTGCAAGCCCTCTAGCGAGAGATCGCTAGAGGGCTTTTCTAACCCCCAAAGTCGGTGCTGTAGAAAGTTTCAGAAAAGTAGTTGCAGAGGCCAAAAAGCGTCGATATAATCCGCGCCCCTCGCTTCTCCCACCCCCAGTTCTTTTCATCATTGAGTGTGTGCATGGCAACCAGCCAATCCATTCGTATCCGTCTCAAGGCCTTCGATCATCGCTTGATCGACAAGAGCGCCAAGGAGATTGTCGAGACCGCGAAGCGCACCGGCGCGGTCGTCCGTGGTCCTATCCCGCTTCCCACCCGCAAAGAGCGATTCACCGTTCTGGCGTCGCCCAACGGCGACAAGGATGCGCGCGACCAATTTGAAATCCGAACCCACAAGCGTTTGATGCAGATCGTTGAGCCGACGGAGAAAACCGTCGATGCGCTCTCGAAGCTCGATCTGCCGGCGGGTGTGGAAGTTCAGATCAGCCTCAACTAAGGAGACTTATTCATGACTAATCAAGTCTCTCGTCTGGGCCTGGTCGGCAAGAAGGCTGGTATGACACGCGTCTTCACCGAGGCCGGTGAGTCGATCCCGGTCACCGTGCTGCAGTGCCTTCCCAACCGCATCACCCAGGTCAAGACCGTCGAAACCGACGGCTACCGCGCCGTGCAGGTCACCTTCGGTGAAGTCAAAGCCAGTCGCGTCACCAAGGCGCTCGCCGGTCACTTCAAGAAAGCGGGTGTCGCCGCTGGTAAGGAGCTCGTCGAGTTCCGCCTGGGCGAAGGCGAGGGCGCCGAGTTTGCTGCCGGTGCCGAGCTCAAGGTCGACATGTTCAATGACATCAAGGCGGTTGATGTCATGGGCACCAGCATGGGCAAGGGCTTTGCCGGTTGGCAGAAGCGCCACAACTTCGGTGGTGGCCGCGCTTCGCACGGTAACTCGCTCTCGCACCGCATGCCCGGTTCTATCGGTCAGCGTCAGTCGCCCGGAAAAGTGTGGAAAGGCAAGCCCATGGCGGGCCACATGGGCTCGACCCAGATCACCGCGCTGAACCTCGACGTCGTCCGTATCGACCACGAGCGCAATCTCATCCTCGTCAAGGGCGCAGTGCCCGGCCACGCGGACGGCACGATCATCGTGCGTCCCACGGTCAAGTAAGGCGCGCACTCATGGAACTCAAAACTCAAACTGGCGAAGCGATCACGGTGTCCGACACCGTCTTCGGTGCCGAATACAACGAGCCGCTCATCCACCAGATCGTCACCGCCTACATGGCCGCTGGCCGTTCGGGCACGAAGGCGCAGAAGAGCAAGGCCATGGTTTCCGGTGGCGGCAAGAAGCCCTGGAAGCAGAAGGGCACCGGCCGCGCCCGCGCCGGCTCTATCCGCAGCCCGCTGTGGCGCGGTGGTGGCAAGACGTTCGCCGCCGTCAGCCGTGACTTCTCGCAGAAGGTCAACAAGAAGATGTATCGCGGCGCGATCCGTTCGATCGTGGCCGAGCTGTCCCGCAAGGGCCATCTTGTCGTCGCCGATGCCTTCGCCGTGACCGAGATCAAGACCCAGTCGCTGATCGCCAAGCTCAATGCGGAAGTCGGCACCAACGACATCCTGCTGGTGACCGATGCAGTGGACAAGAATCTGTTCCTCTCCGCGCGCAACCTGCACAAGGTCGGCGTGTGCGACGTCGAAGCGCTCAACCCCGTCGCGCTGCTGCGCCACGAGAAAGTGCTGATGACCAAAGAGGCCATCAAGAAGCTGGAGGCATGGCTCGCATGAGCAACATTCACGTCGCTGGCGAGCGCCTGCACCAGATCATCCTGGCGCCGGTTGTCTCGGAAAAATCCACCCGCGTTGCCGAGAAGCGCAACCAGGCGGTGTTCAAAGTCGCGCTCGATGCCAAGAAGCCGGAAATCAAGTCGGCGGTCGAGAAGCTCTTCAACGTCAAGGTGACCGGTGTGCAGACCCTGGTCGTCAAGGGCAAGAAGAAGCGCTTCGGCAAGACCGAAGGTAAGCGCTCCGATGTCAAGAAGGCTTACGTGTCGCTCGCCGACGGTCAGGAAATCGACTTCCTGAACGGCGCAGCGCCGCAGGCTTAAGGGGAATACACATGGCACTCGTTCAACTCAATCCGCGTTCGCCTGGCACTCGCCATGTTGTTCGCGTGGTGCACAAGCACCTGCACAAGGGCGCGGCTCACGGCCCTTTGCTCGAATCGCAGCACAAGCATGGCGGCCGCAACAATAATGGCCACATCACCACTCGCCACGTCGGTGGTGGCCACAAGCAGGCGTATCGCTTGATCGACTTCAAGCGCAACAAGGATGGCGTGCCGGGCAAGGTGGAGACGATCGAATACGATCCGAACCGTACCGCCCACATCGCGCTGATTCTGTTCGCAGACGGCGAGCGTCGCTACATCATCGCCCCCAAGGGTTTGAGCGTGGGCGATGCGATCCAGAACGGCAGCGATGCGCCCATCAAGAACGGCAATGCACTGCCGCTGCGCAACATCCCGGTCGGCTCGACGATCCACTGCGTGGAAATGCGTCCCGGCAAGGGCGCGCAGATTGGCCGTTCGGCTGGTGCTGCGATCCAGTTCGTCGCCCGCGAGGGCGAGTATGTGACCCTGCGTCTTCGCTCCGGCGAGATGCGCAAGATCCACAGCGAATGCCGCGCCGTCATCGGCGAGGTCAGCAACAATGAACACAACCTTCGCCAGTACGGCAAGGCCGGTGCCAAGCGCTGGAAGGGCATCCGTCCGACCGTCCGCGGCGTCGTGATGAACCCGGTCGACCATCCGCACGGTGGTGGCGAGGGCAAGTCCGGTCAGGGTAACCCGCACCCGGTTTCGCCCTGGGGCCAGAAGGCGAAGGGCTTCAAGACACGCAACAACAAGCGCACGCAGCAGTTCATCGTGCGTAGCCGCCACAAGAAGTAAGAGAGCACGACCATGCCGCGTTCCGTCAAGAAGGGCCCGTTCGTCGATCATCACCTTGCAAAAAAGGTGAGCGATGCGGCCGGTGCCCGAGTCAAGAAGCCGATCAAGACCTGGTCGCGCCGTTCCATGATCACGCCCGATTTCGTGGGCCTCACGTTTCAGGTGCACAACGGCAAGGCTCACCTTCCCGTCTACATCACCGACAACATGATCGGGCACAAGCTCGGTGAGTTTTCACCCACCCGGACCTTCAAAGGTCATGGTGGCGACAAGAAGGGCTAAGGGGCGATCATGCAAACGCAAGCCGTTTTGAGATTTACCCGCCTCTCATCGCAGAAGGCGCGCCTGGTTGCAGACCTCGTCCGCACCAAGCCAGTCGGTGAGGCTGTCAACATTCTCAAGTTTTCGCGTCAGAAGTCCGCGCGAATCATCCTGAAGGTGTTGGAGTCAGCCATCGCGAACGCCGAGAACAATTTCGGCGCTGATGTTGACGAGTTGAAGGTGCAGGAGATTTTCGTCGACAAGGGCCCCGTGTTGAAGCGCATCATGCCGCGCGCCAAGGGGCGTGCCGACCGCATTTTGAAGCCGACTTCGCACATCACCATCAAAGTGTCTGACGGCAAGGCAGCTTAAGGAAAATCCATGGGCCACAAAGTTAACCCCAACGGCTTCCGCCTTGGCATCACTACCGCGCACACGTCCAATTGGTATGCCGAGAAGGGTGCCTACGCTGAGACGCTCGCGAAGGACATGATCGTCCGCGCGTTCTTGTTCAAGAAGCTCGCCGCAGCATCTGTCAGCAAGATTCGTATTGACCGGCCGGCGAAGTCTGCTCGGGTCACCATTCACACGGCACGCCCTGGCATCGTCATCGGCAAGAAGGGTGAAGATATCGAAAAGCTGAAGGCCGAAGTCGCTAGCAAGATGGGCCTGAAGACCGACTCCGTGCATATCTCTGTCGAAGAGATCAAGCGGCCGGAGCTCGACGCCAAGTTGGTTGCGGACTCCATTGCGCAGCAGCTCGAGCGTCGCATCATGTTCCGTCGCGCGATGAAGCGCTCGGTGCAGAACGCAATGCGCATCGGTGCTGGCGGCATCAAGATTCAGCTCGGCGGTCGTTTGAACGGTGCTGAAATCGCACGTGTTGAGTGGTATCGCGAAGGTCGCGTCCCGCTTCACACGCTGCGTGCCCATGTGGACTACAACACCGCAGAAGCCAAGACGACCTACGGCATCATCGGCGTCAAAGTCTGGGTTTACACGGGAGAGGTTTTTGAGGCAGATGCTGTTCATGTCCCCGTGACCCGTCACTCCAAGAAAGATGAATCCACCGAGGCCGCTTCGGCCTAGGGTTTAAGGAACTACTCCAATGATGCAGCCTAAGCGGACCAAGTTTCGCAAACAGATGAAGGGTCGCAATCGCGGCCTGGCACTCGCCGGCAACAAGGTGAGCTTCGGTGAATTTGGCCTCAAATCCGCCGAATGGGGTCGCCTGACCGCTCGTCAAATCGAGGCGGCCCGGCGCGTGATCACTCGTTACGTCAAGCGTGGCGGCAAGATGTGGATCCGCGTGTTTCCGGATGTGCCGGTCACCAAGAAGCCGCTCGAAGTTCGTATGGGTTCCGGTAAGGGCAACGTGGAATTCTGGGCCGCAAAGGTTCAGCCGGGCCGCATGATTTATGAACTCGAAGGCGTCACCGAAGCTGAGGCCCGCGAAGCGTTCACGCTTGCTGCCGCCAAGCTGCCGGTCAAGACCGTCATCGTCCAACGCACGATCATGTGAGTGATTGAGATGAAAACGACTGAATACACCAAGAGCATCCGCGCCAAATCTGGTGAAGAGCTCAAGACTGAACTCTCCAGCTTGCGCAAGGAGCAGTTCAACCTCCGCATCCAGGCCGCACTCGGCCAGCCTGCGAAGAGCAATCTCGTCCGTAACGCACGCAAGAGCATTGCTCGCGTGAAGACGATCATGAACCAGCAGAAGGCAGCAGCGAAATGAGCGAAGAAGCGAAGAAAGTGGAGCGCCGTATCGTCGGTCGGGTCTCCAGCAACAAGGCGAAAAAGACGATCACCGTCGTGGTCGAGCGCCAGGTCAAGCACGCTCTGTACGGCAAGATTCTGCGCAAGCAGACCAAGCTGCATGCGCATGACGAAAACAGCGAGTGCAACGAGGGTGATCTCGTAGCAATCGTGGAGACGCGTCCGCTGTCCGCTACCAAGCACTTCAAGCTGGTTGAAGTGCTTGAGAAAGCGCAAGCCTAAGGAGTAGCAGAAATGATCCAACAAGAATCGTTCCTCCACGGCGCTGACAACAGCGGCGCGAAGATGATGCAGGTGATCCAGGTCAAGGGCTCGACCTACCGCCGCTATGCTGCGGTCGGTGACATCGTGAAGGTCACCGTGAAAGAGGCGATCCCTCGTGGCAAGGTGAAAAAGGGCGAGGTCTATGACGCGGTGGTTGTTCGTACGCGTTTCCCGATCCGTCGCAATGACGGTTCTGCCATTCGCTTTGACACCAATGCGGCCGTTCTCATCAGCGCCAAGATGGAACCCATCGGCACCCGTATCTTTGGGCCCGTGACGCGCGAATTGCGCGAGCGGTTCATGAAGATCGTGTCTCTGGCCCCCGAAGTGATTTAAGAGCTCGACGCACATGAAAAAAATTAAGAAGGGCGACGATGTCATCGTCACCATCGGTAAGGACAAGGGCAAGCGGGGCACCGTTTCTCAGGTGCTGGTTGAAGAGGGCAAGCTCGTTGTCAGCGGCGTGAACATTGCCAAGAAGCACACCAAGCCGAACCCCAACGCGGGCGTGCAGGGTGGGATCGTCGAAAAGGAGATGCCCATCGATGTCTCCAATGTGGCGGTCTTCAATCCGAAGACCGGCAAGGGCGATCGCATTGGTTTCCGTATCGAAGGCGACAAGAAGGTCCGTATTTTCAAGTCCAACAACGAATTGGTGGGCTAAAGGTGAGCGACATGAAACCGACATTCGAGACGCTCTACCGCGAGAAGATCGCTGGCGAGCTGATGGCCAAGCTTGGCCTCAATGCGATGGCTGTGCCGCGCATCCAGAAGATCACCCTCAACATGGGCGTGGGCGAGACCACCCAGGATCGCAAGGTGATCGAGGCCGCCGTGGCCGACATGACCGCCATCGCTGGCCAGAAGCCGGTGATCACCAAGACCAAGATCGCGATCTCGAACTTCAAGGTTCGCGAGAACTTCCCGGTCGGCGTGAAGGTGACGCTGCGCCGCGAGCGCATGTGGGAGTTTCTGGAGCGTCTGGTGAACGTGGCCCTGCCGCGTATTCGTGACTTCCGTGGTCTGTCGCCCAAGGGCTTCGATGGTGCCGGCAACTACAACTTCGGCATCACCGAGCAGATCATCTTCCCGGAAATCGAATACGAGAAGATCGACATGCTGCGCGGCATGAACATCACGATCACCACGAGCTCGAAGAGCGACGCCAATGCCAAGGCATTGCTTGAAGCCTTCCAGTTCCCCTTCCGCAAGCAGTAAGCGTAGAGCGACCCTATGGCCAAGATGAACATGCTGAACCGTGAAGTGAACCGCAAGAAGCTCGCGGCCCAGCACGGCAAGAAGCGCAAAGCCCTCAAAGAGCTCATCAGCTCCACGACCGCTAGCTTTGAAGAGAAGGAAGCCGCTGTGGTGAAGCTGCAGAAGTTGCCGCGCGATTCCGCGAAGACCCGCCAGCGCAATCGCTGTGCCGTCACCGGTCGTTCCCGCGGCGTCTACTCCAAGTTTGGTCTCGGGCGTCACAAGCTGCGTGAGGCAGCGATGCGCGGCGAGCTGCCAGGCCTGAAGAAAGCGAGCTGGTAACGATGACTGGTCGCCGTCTGGCGAACGGGTTGTAAGCAACAAATTGTTTCACCCCGCAGTGCTTGCAACTGCGTCCTACCGTCCCGAAGAAGATTTGACATGAGTATCAACGATCCTATCGGCGACTTTCTGACCCGTATTCGTAACGGGCAGCAAGCGCGCAAAAAATTTATCGTCTCCCCATCCTCCAAGCTTCGCGAGGCGGTTGCTTCCGTGCTGAAGGAGGAGGGTTATATTGCCGACTACGCCGTCACGGCCGAGGGCAACAAGAAGACGATTGCCGTCACACTCAAGTATTTCGCCGGCAAGCCCGTGATCGAGCGCTTGCAGCGCGTCTCGACGCCATCCCTTCGCGTCTACAAGGGCAAGGACGAGTTGCCGAAAGTGCTGGGTGGCCTCGGTGTTGCCATCATTTCCACACCGAAAGGTGTGGTCTCTGACCGTCGCGCTCGCGCCGACGGTCAGGGTGGCGAAATCATCTGCCTCGTCGCCTAAGGAGCAACCATGTCGCGCGTTGCTAAAAACCCAATCCAAATTCCTGCCGGTGTGCAGGTCTCGTCCAATGAGGGCGTCGTGTCCGTCAAGGGGGCTAAGTCCACATTGACGCTGCCGCTCCCCAAGGGCATCGCGATCGATGTCAAGGACGGCGCTGTCACATTGACCCCCGAGTCTTTGATTGTCAGCAAGGCAAAGTCGGGCACCGTTCGAGCCATCATCAGCAACATGGTGGTGGGTGTGACAAAGGGTTATGAAATCAAGCTTCAGCTGGTTGGCGTGGGTTATCGCGCTGCAATGAAGGGCAAGGTGCTTGATCTGCAGGCTGGTTTCTCGCACCCCTGCAACATCGAAGTGCCGGCCGGTGTCTCCGTCGAGACGCCTGTTCCGACCGAGATCATCATCAAAGGCGCGGACAAGCACGTGGTTGGGCAGCTTGCCGCCGTGATTCGCGCGAAGCGTCCGCCGGAACCCTACAAGGGCAAGGGCGTGCGTTACTCGACCGAGAAGGTCGTGTTGAAAGAAGCCAAGAAGAAGTAAGGCGAACTGACCATGAGCAACAAGACCAATTCAACCCGCTTGCGTCGTGCCCGTCGCACCCGCGCCAAGATCACTCAGCTGGGTGTTCATCGCCTGACGATCCACCGGACGCCTCGCCACATGTATGCCCAGATCATTTTCGAGGGCAAGACCTTGGTCGCAGCTTCGACCGTGGAGAAGGGCGTCGCTGCGGGCCTCGATTACACCGGCAACGTCGACGCCGCGAAGAAAGTCGGCGCTGCGCTGGCCGAGCGCGCCAAGGCTGCTGGCATTACCACCGTCGCGTTCGACCGCTCCGGTTTTCAGTACCACGGCCGCGTCCAGGCGCTGGCAGATGCCGCGCGCGAAGCCGGCTTGGAGTTCTAAGACATGGCAAGCAACTATCAAAGCAACAGCAGCGACGACGGCCAGGGCGACCTGAAAGAGAAGCTCGTCGCCACCAACCGCGTCTCCAAGACGGTCAAGGGCGGCAAGCAATTCAGCTTCACCGCGCTCACCGTCGTGGGCGATGGTGCTGGCCGCGTCGGCTTCGGCTACGGCAAAGCACGCGAGGTGCCGGCTGCCATCAGCAAGGCCATGGACCAGGCTCGCAAGAACATGGTTACTGTGGCGCTCCGCGGCCACACCATCCAGCACGAAGTGATCGGCACGCACGGTGCGACCCGCGTCATGCTCAAGCCCGCTTCGGACGGCACGGGCGTGATTGCCGGTGGTGCGATGCGTTCGGTGTTCGAGGTGGCGGGTGTGACCAACATCCTTGCCAAGACCTACGGCTCGCGCAACGCGATGAACGTGATCCGCGCGACGGTCGATGCCATCCAGAAAATGAACCTGCCTTCCGACATCGCTGCCAAGCGCGGCAAGACGGTGTCCGAGATCCTCGGAGTGCCCAGCAAATGAGCGCAGCAGCCCCCAAGCAGATCAAGCTCACGCTGATCCGCAGCCTCGCCGCCCAGTTGAAAATGCATGTGAACTGCGTCAACGGCCTTGGCCTCAAGAAGATGCACCAGTCCGTGATCGTGTCGGCCACCCCTGAGAACATGGGTATGGTGAACAAGTCGCGCTTCATGCTGAAAGTTGAAGAGCTGAACTAACATGAAACTCAATTCAATCAAGCCCGCAAAGGGCAGCAAGCCGACCCGCACTCGCGTCGGTCGTGGCATCGGTTCCGGCCTCGGTAAGACCGCCGGACGTGGCCACAAGGGGCAACGTGCTCGTTCGGGTGGCTACCACAAGGTCGGGTTCGAGGGCGGCCAGATGCCGATCCAGCGGCGTTTACCCAAGCGCGGCTTCAAGTCGCCGCTGAAGGGCCTGACCGCTGAAGTGAGACTGTCCGAGATCGAGAAGATGGCGGACGTCGAGATTGATCTCGCTGCACTGAAGTCTGCTGGTGTTGTTGATGCCACCGCTCAGAAGGCCAAGATCATTAAATCTGGCACGCTCACCCGCAAGGTGAGTTTCAAGGGCGTGTTTGCCACCAAGGGCGCTAAAGAAGTCGTCGAGAACCTCGGCGGCAGCTTCGCCGAATAAGTTCAGAAAGCATCCCAGAGATCAGAGACCCAGAATGGCCACCAACGCTTCCGCGCCGATGATGCCGGACCTGACCAAGAGTAAGGACGTACTCAATCGTCTCTTGTTCTTGCTCGGTGCGTTGGTGGTGTATCGCATCGGGTCTTACATCCCGGTACCGGGTATTGATCCGGGCAAGTTGGCTGCACTGTTCAACAATCAGAAGGGCACGATTCTGGACATGTTCAACATGTTCAGTGGTGGTGCCTTGGAGCGGTTGTCCATCCTGGCTCTCGGCGTGATGCCCTATATCTCGGCATCCATCATCGTTCAGCTCATGGCTTCTGCTGTGCCGCAGTTGAAGGAGCTGAAGAAAGAAGGCGAGGCAGGCCGCCGTAAGATCACTCGCTATACCCGGTTCGGCACCCTCGGTCTCGCAATATTCCAGTCCATTGGTGCTGCGACTGCTTTACAGAAGAGTGGCGTGGCTATTTTTCCCGGCTACGGTTTCATTTTTGTTGCCGCCGTTTCTCTGGTAACTGGCACGATGTTTTTGATGTGGCTGGGTGAACAGATTACCGAGCGCGGCGTTGGTAACGGGATGTCGATGATCATCTTCGCTGGAATCGTTGCTGGTCTGCCACGTGCTCTTGCGTCAACGGCACAGCTGGTCAGTGAAGGTTCGCTCAACGGATTGGTGGTGATCCTCATCTTCCTGATGATTGCGCTCACCACCTGGGGTGTTGTGTTCGTCGAACGCGCACAACGTCGTATTCCGATTCATCACGCGCGACGCCAGCAGGGGCGTCGGGTTTTCGCTGCCCAAACACAGCATTTGCCGCTGAAGCTCAATATGGCTGGTGTCATCCCGCCGATCTTTGCGTCGTCGATCATTTTGTTCCCAGCATCCATCGTCAGCTTCTTTGGCGAGGGCGAAGCAGGGTTTCTCCAGAAACTAGCTAATGCTTTGTCTCCTGGGCAGGCGCTGCACTCGGTCCTGTATGGCGCGATGATCATTTTCTTCTGCTTCTTCTACACCGCACTGGTATTCGACAGTCGGGAGACGGCTGAAAATCTCAAGAAGTCAGGCGCGGTGATTCCTGGTGTCCGCCCCGGGGTTCAGACCGGTCGCTATATCGATCAAGTGTTGACTCGCCTTACGGTGGCTGGCGCCATTTACATCACCGCGATTTGTCTTCTGCCGGAGATCATGATCTCTCAGTTGTCGATTCCCTTTGCCTTCGGCGGTACGTCGCTGCTGATCACGGTGGTTGTCGTGATGGACTTCATGGCCCAGCTGCAAGCGCATCTCATGTCGCACCAATACCAGGGCCTGCTCGAGAAGCAGAACCTCAAGACCCTCGGGAAAGCCGATGGGAGTTCTTCAAAGGTGTCGGGTCGGCTGGCGAGCCCCCGTCAATCAGTCACGCAGAGTCCAATCAAGGTGAAGCCATGAAAGTGCGCGCTTCGGTAAAAAAGATGTGCCGCAACTGCAAAGTTGTGCGTCGTAACGGTGTCGTTCGGATCATTTGCTCCTCCGACCTTCGTCACAAGCAGCGCCAGGGCTAATAGTCGCTGGTGTTGAAAAGTAAACTCGTTTTCTTTAATATCCGCGCCCTTTTCGCTGGCGCTTTGTAAGGAAGTGGCATATGGCACGTATCGCGGGCGTTAACGTCCCTGACAAGAAACACACCGTGATTGCGTTGCAGTCGATCTACGGCATTGGTGCAACTCGTTCCAAGAAGATTTGTGAGGCGGCTGGTATCAGCCCGTCCGTGCAGATTCGCACTCTTACCGAGGGTGAAGTCGACAAGTTGCGCGCTGAGATCGCGAAGTATGTCGTCGAGGGCGACCTTCGTCGTGAAGTGTCGATGAGCATCAAGCGTCTGGTCGATATGGGTACTTATCGTGGTCAGCGTCATCGCCGCGGTCTCCCCATCCGTGGTCAGCGCACCCGCACCAACGCCCGCACCCGCAAGGGTCCGCGCAAGGCGACCGTCGCCTCTAACAAGAAAGCATAAGGATTTATCATGGCCGCCCCACAAGCCGCAGCCGCTGCAAAGCGCAAGAAAGTCAAGAAGAACATTACCGACGCCGTCGTTCATGTTCATGCGTCTTTCAACAACACGATCGTGCTCATCACTGACCGCCAGGGCAATGCTCTGTCCTGGTCCACGGCAGGTTCCTGCGGCTTCAAGGGTTCGCGCAAATCCACGCCCTTCGCGGCCGGTGTTGCAGCTGAGCGCGCCGCGACGGCTGCTGCTGAACATGGCGTGAAGAACGTCGAAGTGTTCGTCAAGGGGCCCGGGCCGGGTCGGGAGTCTGCCGTGCGCGCCCTCAACGCCGCCGGCATGAAGGTTTCAAACATCGTTGATGTGACGCCGATTCCGCACAACGGCTGCCGTCCCGCCAAGCGTCGTCGCGTTTAATTCAAGAGAAATATCATGGCTCGTTATATTGGCCCCAAGTGCAAACTCTCCCGTCGCGCCGGTATGGACTTGTTGCTCAAGTCGCGCGCCCGCAGCCTGGAGACCAAGTGCAAGCTCGAAACCCGCCCGGGTCAGCACGGTGCAGTGAAGCCCCGTCTGTCTGATTACGCCAATCAGCTCGCCGAAAAGCAGAAGCTGAAGCGCATGTATGGCGTGCTGGAGCGTCAGTTCCGTAACTACTACCTGAAGGCCAGCGGCACCAAGGGTGCGACAGGTCTCAACCTGCTACGCTTCCTTGAAGCCCGTCTCGACAATGTGGTTTATCGGATGGGTTTCGCATCGACCCGTTCCGAGGCTCGTCAGCTTGTCGGTCACAAGGCCATCGAAGTGAACGGCAAGCCCGTGAACATCCCCTCGTATCAGGTTTCCGTTGGTGACGTCGTGACCGTTCGCGAGAAATCCAAGAACCAGCTGCGTATTGCTGCCTCGTTGGCGCTTGCCTCGCAGGTCGGCTTCCCCGACTGGCTCGATGTGGACGACAAGGGCCTCAAGGGCACGTTCAAGTCTGCCCCCGAGCGTAGCCAGATCGTGCCCGATATCAACGAGAATCTCGTGGTCGAGCTGTACAGCAAGTAAGTCGGTTGGTGGTTGCGTTCTTCACGTCAGGCGACCGCTTGGCTACATAAGCTTTAAAAGGATTCTTCATGCAGGGCATCGTCAATGATTTGCTGAAACCCCGTTCGATCGAAGTCGAGCAGGCTGGCCCCAACCGTTCACGCGTTTCGCTGGAGCCGCTCGAGCGTGGCTTCGGCCACACTCTGGGCAACGCGTTGCGTCGCATCCTGCTGTCTTCCATTCCTGGTGCTGCGATCACTGAGGCCCAGATCGAAGGCGTTGTGCACGAATACAGTGCGATTGAGGGCGTGCAAGAGGATGTTCTGGACATCCTGCTGAATCTCAAGAATGTGGCCATCCGCATGCACTCTCGCGACTCAGCCACGCTGACCATCGCGAAGTCTGGCAAGGGGCCGGTCACCGCAGGTGACATTCAGCTCGACCACGATATCGAGATCGTCAACCCGGGCTTGGTCATTGCCAATCTCACGGGCGGTAAGCTGAACATGACGCTGCGCGTGACCCGCGGTCGCGGCTACCAGCCCGCGCTGGCGCGTCCCGAGGAAGAGGGTTCCGGCATCGGCGTGCTCAAGCTCGACGCCAGTTACAGCCCCGTCCGTCGCGTCAGCTATGTCGTTGAGCGTGCTCGCGTCGAGCAGCGCACCGACCTCGACCGCTTGATTCTTGATATCGATACCAACGGCGGCATTGATGCGGCGGAGGCCGTGCGCCAAGCCGCGCGTATCCTGCGGGATCAGCTGACTGTGTTCGTTGGGCTTGAGGCGGAGGAGGTCACCGTCGCCGTCGGCAGCAAGAAAGATGTCTCGCCGATCCTGTTCCGTCCCATCGATGAGCTTGAGCTGGGCGTGCGTTCGACCAACTGCCTCAAGGCTGAGAACATCTATTACATCGGTGATTTGGTGCAGCGCACCGAGACCCAGCTGATGAAGACGCCGAACCTCGGCAAGAAGTCGCTCAACGAAATCAAAGAAGCCCTCAAGAGCCATGAGCTTGACCTGGGCATGAAGCTGGACAACTGGTCGTCGCCCAAAGCGTCGGCCTAATGCAGAGTAAGGATTAAGTCATGCGCCACAAAGTTTCAGGCCGCCGCCTCGGCCGCACCACCTCTCACCGCAAGTCGACCATGCAGAGCATGTCGGCCTCGTTGATCGAGCACGAGATCATCCAGACCACGGTTGCCAAGGCCAAGGAATTGCGCCGTGAGCTTGAGCCGCTGATTACTCGTGCCAAGGAGGACTCGCTGCATAACCGCCGTATCACGTTCGATCGCCTTCGTAACCGCGATGCGGTGCAGAAGCTGTTCAACGATCTTGGCCCACGTTTCAAGCAGCGCCCGGGTGGTTACCTCCGCATCATGCGTTGCGGCTTCCGTGCCGGTGATAGTGCGCCCATGGCTTATGTGGAGCTGGTCCAGCGTGCAGTGCCTGCTGCGGAGCCCGCCGCTTCGGCTTGAGTTTCTTTTGCGGGTTTTAGACGGGCGCTTCGGCGCCCGTTTTCGTTTTCGGCGATTGCCATCTCCCTTCCTCGCTTACGCGCGTAGACACCGTGACTCACTCGGCCAGTTCGGCATTCGCGGTCGGATGAGTTGGATTTATTGCGTGAGGGGATTGACCTTCGGCGAGCTAAAAAAATAGAGTCCCTGCTCAACAGTGCTATGCGTCAAAGCACGCCGCCTCTGTTGGACAAGGTGGATCGAATAACGCCAAGGATTGGCACCGATGTTGCTGTGTCGCCCAAAGTCTGGAGCAAACGCTCCTCGCCAATCCACAAAATTCGGGACTCAACATGAAACTTAGTATCAACGGCCGTTTCCGTACGGCTGTTCAGGCTGCATTTTTCGGCGGCCTCGCCGTTGCTGCGTCTGCTAGCCAGGCCCAGGACGTTGCCGCACCCGCGCCGATCGTGGCACCGGAACCTGCGCCTGCGCCGACTCCCGTGTTCGTTGAGCCCACCATTCCGGTTGCGGCGCTGCCGGTCACTGAAGCCCCGGCTCCCAAGACCGAGGCATCGGTCAAGCTCGAAAAAGTCCAGGTCACCGGCTCCCGCATCAAGACGGCTGAAAGCTCCACCGCGCAGCCCGTCATTTCGCTCAGCCGCAAAGACATCGAGAAAACTGGCTACACCCAGTTGAGCGACGTGCTGCGTGCACTTTCAGTGTCGGCGCCGTCGGTCACCAACACCGCCGCGCTGTCGAGCTCGGGCGAGTCCGAGATCGACCTCCGCAACCTGGGTTCGCAGCGCACGCTCGTGCTGGTCAACGGTCGCCGCTGGGTCAATGGGGTGGGGCGTTCCGGTATCAACGATGCAGTAGATCTCACCACCATCCCGCTGGCCATCGTGGATCGCGTAGAAGTACTGAAAGACGGCGCGGCGGCCGTGTATGGCTCCGACGCTATCGCCGGCGTGGTCAACGTCATCACCAAGAAGCAGTTCGACGGCATCCAGCTCGACGCCCAGTACGGCCAGTTCTCGCAGGTGGATGGCGCCGACCAGAGCTACTCGGCGACCGTCGGCACCGTGGGGGAGAGATCCAGCGTCTACGCCAACCTCTCCTACACCACCGTCGATCCCATTCTCGAGTCGGATCGCAAGCTGACTCAGACCTCGACCTTCGGCTTTCCGAACGTCAACCGTTACGGTGCTAGCTCGACCCTGCCTACCGGTCGCTACTTCGTGGATGGCCAAACCGGATCGCGCACACTGATCGATGGCCGTCAGGGCACCACGGCCGATGATTTCCGCGCATTCAATGCGCGCACCGACGGCGCCAGCACGCAGCAGTTCAGCTATCTGCAAACGCCGCGTCAGGTGGTGAGCTTTTTCAGCGGCCTCAATTACAAGTTGCTCGACAACGTCGCGCTCACTGGCGAGTTCCTCTACAACAACCGCCGCTCCAGCCAGAACATCGCGCCGACCCCGCTGGTCATCGGCCCCGCGGTTGCTGCGGGTTCTGCCGGCGAGATCGTGGTCGCACAGGACAACGTCTACAACCCCTTCGGCGAGGCCATCGGCGACACCGGCACCGAAGGTCTGCAGCGCCGTCTGGTCGAGGGTGGCCCGCGACGCTTCTTCCAGGACATCAACACCTTCCACATCGGCTTGGGGCTCGAAGGCGATTTCAACTTCCTCGCCCGTGATTTCAACTGGGATACCGGCTTCATCTACTCGCGCAACAGCAATCAGGCCGTAAGCACCGGCCAGGGCAACCTGGAGCGCATCGCACGTGCGGTCGGATCGCCGACCAATTGCACTGGCAGTGAGTCGGTGCCCTGCGTCCCCCTGAACCTGTTCGGGCCCACGGGCTCCGTGACGCAGGACATGCTCAACTATATCTACGCCCCGCTCACGGGTAGCCAGGAACAGCAGGTGCGGGGCTGGACCGCGAACCTGAGCTTCCCGCTGGCCACGTTGCCTGCCGGCGACATGGCCTTCGCAACGGGTGTGGAATACCGCGTGGAGTCCGGCTCCGACACGCCGGACTCACTCGAAGTGCAGGCGGTTTCGACAGGCAACAACCGGGCGCCGACCAAGGGCAGCTACAGCCTCAAAGAAATGTATGGCGAGCTGCGTCTGCCAGTGCTGGCGGACCTGCCATACGTCTACCGTCTCGATCTGACCGGTGCGACGCGCTATTCGAGCTACGAGATCCAAGGCAACACCAGCAGTGTCACCAAGAGCAAGGCCGGAATCGAGCTGCGCCCCATCCAGGACCTGCTGCTGCGCGGTTCGTATGCTGAAAGCTTCCGCGCACCGTCCATCAACCAGTTGTTCGGTGGCGGTAGCGACAACTACGACTTTTTCAGCGACCCCTGCTCGACCGACCGGTTCGCCGAGCTGGACAGCACGCAGCAGGCCCGTTGTACCTCGCAGGGTGTTACAGCCGGTGGCTATGTGCAGGCCAATCCGCAAATCCGCATCTCCAGTGGCGCGGGCAACTCGAGCGTGAAACCGGAAGAGGCCAAGTCCCTGCTCTACGGCTTCGTCTATAGCCCTTCGTATGTGCCGGGCTTCACCACCACGGTCGATTTCTACAAGTACGACATCACCAACAACATCACCACACTGGGCGGCGAGACCATCACCAATGGTTGCATCCTGAACGGCAACCAGGAGTACTGCGATCAGCTGACCCGCAATCCCGGCGGCTCGATCAAGACGCTCAAGGATGCCTTCGTCAATCAGGGTTCGCTGACTACGTCGGGCATCGATGCGCGCTTCGACTACTTGCTGCCCTCGCTTTTCGATAACCGTTTCGGTCGCTACACCGTCACCCTCGATGCCACCTACCTCACCAAGTACAACGTCGACACCGACGACGGCCAGGGCACGGTGGAGAAGGACGCCGGTCGGGGCTCCGGCACGGGTGCCTTCCCGCGCTGGAAGGGAGCGGTTGATCTGGGCTGGAAGCTCAGCGATTTCACCGCCAACTATCGCGTGCGCTACATCGACGGCATGCAGGAAGACTGCGGCAAGCTTCAGCTGCGCACGCCGGAACGCGAGCAGGTCGGCTGCTTCATGGATGTGAACCCGCTGGGTGTGGCGCAGTACCAGCACAACATCGGCCCGATGGTCTACAACGACGTGCAGTTCGGCTACAACCTGCGTGCCTACAAGCTGCAGATCACCTCGGGTGTGCGCAACATCTTCGATCGCAATCCCCCGGTCAGCTACAGCAGTTCTGCCGTCGGCGGCTTCGCACCGTTTACTTACGATATTCCCGGTGTTTCGTATTACGCAAAGCTGAAGTATTCCTTCAAATAAGCCGATCACCCGGCAGGAAAAGAGTCGACGGCGTCGGCTCTTTTTTTGTTTATCCCGATGGATGTTTATCTCCGGTAGTCCCGCAGGTCGGCTGGCGCTGTGGTTAGTAAAACGCAGGATGTTGCAGGCCTGTATTGGCACCCTTGTTGCTGTGCCAAAGCCCAAAAATACGCTCGCATGCGAGCCACTTCATTTACGCATCGGAATCAAATATGAAACTTAGTACCCACGGCCTGTTCCGCGCGGCCGCCCATGCGGCCTTCGTCACTGGGATCGCTGCGACGATGCTGCCGGCGTTTGGCCAGGAGCCTCTGCCAGCCGCCCCCGAGCCAGTCGCGCCCGCCGAACCGCTGGCGGCGATTCCTGTCACCCCGATCACTACGGAGGCACCCGCCGCGCCGAAGTCCGAGGGTTCCGTCAAGCTGGAAAAGGTCGAAGTCACCGGTTCGCGCATCCGTCGCGTGGATGCCGAGGGTGCCACTCCCATCGTCACCATCGACCGCGCTGCCATCCAAGCCTCCGGCGTCACCACCATCGGCGACCTGTTGCAGGAGTTGCCATCCATCGCCGGTGCTGCATCAAACCCCCGCGTCAACAATGGTGGCGGTGATGGTGCTGCGACGGTTTCCCTCCGTGGCCTGGGCACCAATCGCACGCTGATCCTGCTGAATGGCCGCCGCCTGGTGCAGCAGGACGTCAACTCCATCCCGCTCAACCTCGTGCAGAGGGTGGATGTGCTGAAGGAAGGCGCCTCCGCGATCTACGGCTCGGACGCCATCGGCGGCGTGGTCAACTTCATCACCCGCAGGGATTTCAAGAGCGTTGAGTTGAACGCCGATTACGGTATCTCGGGCGAAGGTGACGGTCAGCGCAAGGGCGTCGGCCTGTCCTGGGGCACCTCCAGCGACAAGGCCAATATCATGATCGGCCTCAACTACAACCAACAGGATGCGGTCTCCGCCGCTGATCGCGGGTTCTCGAAGTTCGCCACCTACCTGTCCAGCGGCTCGGTGTCGCAGGCGGGTTCCAGTCGTAACCCCCGAGGGCGCATCACGCTACCGAATGATGCAGCCAACCAGCAGCGCTACAACTGTTTCCCGACGGCCACGACTCAGCCTGCCACCCTCACGGTGTCGCGCATTGACGGCCGCGCTGGCTCCAGTCCGGATGACTACCAGTGCTACAACAGTGCGCGCGACTCCTACAACTATCAGGCGGTGGGTAACGTCGTGCTCACGCCGCAAGAGCGTACTGGGCTCTTCTCTGTGGCCAGCTACCAGATTTCTGACTCGGTCGAGGGATATACCGAGTTCTTCGTCAACAGCACGCGCTCTGCCTTCATCATCGCGCCGCTGCCGTTCGATGCGCGCGCTGACGACATCGTGGTGTCCGCCGACAATGCCTATAACCCCTTCGACATGGATTTCGGCGGGCTGAACACTGGCAACCCCAATCTGCTGAATCGCTTCGTGCAGCTGGGCAACCGCTCGGCGCAGTTCAAGACCAACGTCGGCCAGGTCAACCTCGGCCTGCGCGGCGATTTCTCGGCCATCCCGGGCATCGCGGAAGTGATGGACGGCTGGAACTGGGACGCCGGCATCGGCTACGGCCGACTGGAACAGACCACGGACCGTCTGGGTTACGTCTTCGGTCCCGCATTGCAGGCCACTGTGGGCCCGACGTTCACTCGCGCCGACGGCAGCCTCGGCTGCGGTCCGGATGCGGCGAACGAGATCACTGGCTGCACGCCGATCAACATCTTCAATCTCTCGGCGCCGGATCAGATCGCCTCGCTGCAAGCCGCGTCTGCCAATGCCGGTAGCAGTCTCAACCGCACGCTGAAGAGCGTCACTTTCAACCTCAACGGCGATCTGGCGCAGCTGCCGGCCGGACCGCTGGGACTGGCGCTGGGTGGTGAGTATCGCGAGCAGATCATCAGCAACAAGATCGACTTCCTCGCCCGCTCGCTGCCGCCCGACTTCAACAAGTGCTATCTCTCGCAGGAGGTCTGCAGCAACCCGACGCAGGGTGATTTCAACGTCACGGAGTACTACGCCGAAGCCCTGGTGCCGGTGCTGGCCGAGCTGCCGGGTGTGAAGCAGCTCAACTTCATCACCGGTATCCGCCTGTCGGACTACTCCAACTTTGGCAGCACCACCAACGCCAAGTTCTCGCTGGAGTACCGCCCCATCGACGACATGCTGATCCGCGCCGGTTATGCCGCCGTCTTCCGTGCGCCGACGATCGAAGACCTGTTCACGCCGGCCAGCATCAGCAACCCGCTCTACAAGGATCCCTGCACCGGCACCACGCAGGCTGTGGGCGTTGATCCCGCGTTCGACCGCGTCTGCGCCAATGTGCCGCGTGACGGCAGCTACGCGCCGGCCACCCAGCAGATCACGGCATCGGTCAGCGGCAACCCGGATCTGCGGCCGGAAACCGGCAGCGTGATCACCTACGGCGTGGTCTACGACCCGAGCTGGAGCGTGCTCAAGGGTCTGAGCGTGTCGCTCGATTTCTGGAGCTACAAGCTCAAGGACACCATCGAGTCGGTGCAGCCCAACACCGTGTCGCGTGCTTGCCTTGCCACCAACGATGACTTCTACTGCAATCTCATCACCCGTGACTCGGACGGCTCGATCCGCAACATCGACTCGCCGACGCTGAATCTCGGCAATGTCGACACCAACGGCGTCGATCTCGGGCTCAAGTATCGTTCGCAGAAGACCGCCTTCGGCCGCTTCAACGGCAGCCTGGATGCCACCTACCTGCAGAAGTACGACCGCCAGATCGGCCCCATCGTGATCCACAACGCCGGCCGCTACACCAACCAGGACGGCAACTACTCACGCCTGCGCGGCAATGCCAGCACGGGTTGGAGCAACTTCGGCATCGATGCCAATCTGTCCGCTCGCTATATCGGCCCGTACCAGATCGGCGACCGCAACGTGGCCGAGCAAAGCTCGGCGGACGGTTCGCTGGACGGGGTGGAGCTGGAGTTCAAGGGCACGGTGTATTTCGACGCGACGCTGGCGTACAAGGTGAAGCAGACCAACACCAAGTTCCTGATTGGTGTCGACAACCTCGCCAACAAAAAGCCCCCGTTCCAGTATCAGAACAACTCGCTCAACGCGAATACGGACGTCAACACCTTCGATACCGTGGGTCGTTACTTCTTCTTCAAGCTGACGCAGACGTTCTAAGCCGGCTCAAGGCATCACCGGGCCGCGTGGGGCAACCTGCGCGGCCTTTTTCGTGATGCGAACATCGTGAAGACATGACCGATTTCATTCCCGTCTGGGCTGCCCTCTCGCGCGGCGAATACGCCACCGTGATCGCCGTCGCACGGCGTGCGCTGGCCGCCGAGCCGCACCAGCGAGAAGCCCTGCTGCTGCTCGCCGCAGCCAGTTTCGAGAGTGGCGCGTGGCCCGACGCCGAGGCGGCCTATCGGCGGCTCACGGTGCTAGAACCCGACCATTCCAGTCACTGGCAGAACCTGGGGACTGTCCAGCGCGAAGCCGGCGATTTGCCAGCCGCTCTGGACAGTTACGAGCAGGCGATGGCCCGCGGGGCAGGGGCACTCGATTTTCACCTCAACTTCGGCCTGCTGCTCTGGGATTTGTTCGAGGTCGATCGCGCCCGCGCGCATCTGGAAGCCGCCTACACCTTGGACTCCAACGACGCCGCCATTGCGCTCGCCTATGGTGGTTTCTGCTGCCAGACCGTCCGGCAGCAGATGGCTGTCACCGTGCTGCGGCGCTGGCGGGAGTGGCGCGAGTTGGCTGAATCGCAGCTGCCGGAACTCAGCGCCTGGCTGCTGGAGCTGGGTGAGATGGACGAAGCGGAGGCCGTGCTGCGCCTGGCCCGCACACTCGATCCAGACAATCCGCTGGTGCAGCTGCGGCTGGCGGGGCTGCTGGAGCGCCTCAATCGGCTCGACGAGGCCGAGGCACTGCTGGCCGCCGTACCCGCCAGCCTGCCCGACGCACGAAGCCGCTTCGAGCAGCAGGTCAACGTCGCCCAGCTGGCCCAGCGGCGCGGGCGCCACCGCGAAGCCGTTGCGCTCTACCGCAGCCTGCTACCGCTGCCAGAGGCTCAGGCCGATCGCTCGGAGCTGCAATTCTCGCTGGCGAAGAGCCTGGACGCGCTCGGTGAGCACGTCGCCGCCTACGAGGCAATGCAGGCTGCCCACGCCGCCCAGATGCTTCACCTCGGCCGCTACACGCCCAATGCAGTGGCGCAGCCGGAGCCGCTGCGCATCGCCAACTACAGCTGTGACCATGCGGATGTCGCGCAATGGCGGGCGCCGCCGCCGGATGCGGCGCGCCCCGACCCGGTGTTCGTGGTCGCCTTTCCGCGCTCCGGCACCACGCTGCTGGAGCAGATGCTGGACGCCCACCCCGGCCTGCGCTCGATGGACGAGCGGCCGTTCCTGAATCTGGCGATCAGCGATATCCAGGCGATGGGGGTGAGCTATCCCGAACAGCTCGCGGCGCTCAGCGCCGAGCAACTGCAACAAGTCCGCGACGCCTATTGGCAGCGGGTCGCCACCAAGGTGGAGCTGCCAGCCGACGTCAGGCTGGTCGACAAGAACCCGCTCAACATGCTGCGACTGCCCGCCATCTGCCGGCTCTTCCCCGATGCGCGGATCATCCTGGTCATCCGTCACCCCTGCGACGTGCTGCTCAGCTGCTTCATGCAGCATTTCCGCGCGCCAGAGTTCGCCGTCCTCTGCCGCAGCCTGGATTCGCTCAGCGAGGGTTATTGCAAGGCTTTCGAATCCTGGTATTCGCAGCGGGCGCTGCTGCCTGCCGCGCAAGTGATGGAGTTGCGCTACGAATCCTTTGTGCAGGACGTGGAGGGCACGGCTCGCGACCTCACCGCCTTCATCGGCCTGCCCTGGGACGCGCGCCTGCTCGACCCCGCCGCGCACGCGCAGCAACGCGGCTACATCAGCACGCCGAGTTATTCGCAGGTCACCAAACCGGTCAATCGCAACGCGGTCGGTCGTTGGCATCGCTACTCCCAGGAGTTCGCGCCGCTGATGCCACGCCTCGCCCCCTGGCTGGGGCGCTGGGGCTACGAGGGGCTGGATGGCCAGAGCAGATAGGTGGAGAGGATGAACTTGTCCCCACCCACTGGCGGCTCGCCGGCGTGCTGATACAGCCAGTAGGGCGGGAACACCAGCAGGCGGCCGGCGGCGGGAGAGACGGCCAGTTCCAGATCGGGGAATACCGTCTCGCCGCCTGCAGGCACGTCGTTGAGATACCAGAGCATCACCAGATAGCGGTCGCTGACGGCATAGATCGAATCGAAATGCAGCTCGAAGCGCTCTGCGCCGCCGGGCCGGTAGCGCTTGAGGATGAAGTCGGCGAGCCGGGGCGAGGGCGGCACCGGCATCGAGAGGCCGGTATCGCGGTTGTAGCGGGCGAGGGCGGTGGTGATGCCCTCGCGCAGGTCCTCCAGCCACGAAGCCGGGCCGTGGCGCGTCAGGTTCAGCTCGGTCCAGGCGCTGCCGTCGAGACCCGCCTGATGGCCGCGGCCATTGGGAGTCTGTGCGACGCCGCTCTGTGCGAAGTATTCGATCAGCTCGGCACAGCGTGCGGTGGGCAGCGCGGCGTCGTAGCTGCGGACGAAATGCGAGAGGCGGGGATCGGCGGACATGGTCGGGCTTGTGTGCAACGGCTGGCGGTACCAGCATATCGGCCTTCCGGTGCGCTAGGCACCGCCGTGACCGCCCCATGAGCAACCCCAATCCCTTTCACCGTGCGGCTCTCGACGCCGCCCGCCAGGCGCTGCTTCGCGGCGCGCTCGACGACGCCCAGGGACGCTGTGCGGCCCTGCTGGAAAAAGTGCCCGACCATCTGGAGGCGCTCAACCTCAGCGCCTTGATCGCCTTTCGGCAGCGCCGCCACAGCGCTGCCCTGCTCACCCTCGAAGCAGCGCAGCGCATCGCCCCGGATGACGCGCAGACATTGACCAGTCTCGGTCACGTCCGCGAAGCCACCGGTGACGTGGCGGGTGCCTTGCAGGCCTTCGATCTCTTGCTGGCGCATCGCCCGCAGGACTTCGCGGCGCGCCTGCATCGCGGCCGGTTGCTGGAACAGAGCGCGCGCGCCGACGAGGCGCTATTCGCCTACGGTCGCGCCATCCGCGAGGCCAATCTGCAAGGGCGCTGGACCAGTGACGAGACCACCGCGCCGGCGCTGCGCGAGCAGGTGCGCCATGCGATCCGCACCGTCAATCGCGGCGTCGGTGCCTATTACGAGCGAGCGCTGGCGCCGCTGGTGGCGCGCTTCGGTGCGAGCGAGATGCAGCGCGTCGCGCACTGTCTGGCGATACATCTCGGCCAGCAACCGCCGGAGTTCGTCGATCCGCGCCAGCAGCCGACTTTTCTGTTTTTCCCAGGCTTGCCCACCACGCCGTATCTCGACGTGCAGGACGCGCCCTGGCGCGCGGCGCTGCAAGCGCAAACCGATGCCATCGAGGCCGAGTTGCGCGCCCTGCTGCCCGCCACCCAGGGCCGCGAGGCGGTGTTCCATTCCGGCGAGCTGGCAGCGCAGAACCTTCGCGGCGTGCAGGGCGCGCCGGACTGGAATGGCCACTACTTCTTCCGTCATGGCGAGGCGCGCCGCGAGAACCACGTGGCCTGCCCGCAGACGTCCGCCGCGCTGGCGGCGCTACCGCTGGCACGCATCCCCGGCCATGCGCCGGAGGTGCTGTTCTCGGTGTTCAGTCCCGGCACCCATCTGCTGCCGCATCGCGGCGTCACCAACACCCGCGTGGTCGGCCATTTGCCCCTGATCGTGCCGCCGGACTGCGCGCTGCGCGTCGGCGGCGAGACCCATGCCTGGCGGCGCGGCGAGGTGGTGGTGTTCGACGACAGCTACGAGCACGAGGCCTGGAACCGCAGCGCCGAGACCCGCGTGGTGCTGATCTTCGATCTCTGGAACCCGCACCTGACCGAGGCCGAGCGGCTGGCGGTGTCGGCGCTGGTGGTGGCGATCGGCGACTATCGTGCTGCCACCGAACCGGAAGGAAGCCCGTCTGCATGAACAGCACACCCGCCAGCGTCGGGCAGATCACCCTGGCCTTGGCGACGGTCTACCTCGTCTGGGGATCGACCTATCTCGCCATCCGCTTCGGGGTAGAAATCACGCCGCCGTATCTGTTCGGCACCGCCCGCTTCATCGCCGCCGGGCTCATCCTGCTCGCCTATGCCCGCGCCAAGGGCCTGAAGCTGCCGGAGAGCCGAGCGGACTGGAAAGTGATTGCCATCACTGCCGTACTGCTGCTGGTGTGCGCGAACGGGCTGGTGACCTGGAGCGAGCAGTGGGTGGCCTCCAACCAGGCGGCGCTGATGGTCGCCACCTCGGCGTTGTGGATGGCGGGCTTCGGCCTGCTGGGCGGGCGGGCTGATCGCCTGTCCTGGCTCAGTTGGGCCGGGCTGATCACGGGTTTTCTCGGCGTAGCGGTGTTGATGGGTGAGGGGCTGCTGCAAAAATCCGCGCCGCTCGGGGCTTACATCGCACTGGTGATCTCGCCCATCGCCTGGGCGGCCGGCAGCATCTATGGTCGCCGGCACCCGCAGCAATGTGCGCCGCTGATGACGGCGGCAATGCAGATGCTGATCGCGGGCGTGCTGATGGGCATGATCGGCTTGTTGTCGGGCGAGCAGGAGCGCTGGCGCTGGACCGCGCAGTCCTGGGGGGCCTGGGCCTACCTGACCATCCTCGGCTCCTGCGTGGCCTACGGGGCCTATTACTGGCTGGTGCACAACGTCACGCCAGCGCTGCTGGGCACTTATGCCTACGTCAATCCGGCCATCGCGGTCATTCTGGGTGCCTGGCTCGGGGGTGAGCACCTGAGCGGTCTTCAGCTGGTCGGTACCGGCGTGATCCTGGGCGGCGTGGTGGCGGTGACGCTGGGCCAGCGGATGCCGGTCAAGCCACGCGCGCCGAAGGCCGGCTGATATGCCACCCGCGGGCTGGCGCTGGGCGGGTTTCGCGCTATGGCTGCTCGCGGGTGCTGCCGCTGCGAGTGCGCTGGCCCCGCCGGCGCAGCAGGTGCTGCATCACGGCAATGGCTCCGAGCCCAACTCGCTGGACCCGCACCGCGCCGAGGGTGTGAGCGGCAACAACATCGTGCGGGATCTGTTCGAGGGGCTCACCGGCATTTCGCCGCAGGGTGAGGTCGTCCCGGCCGCTGCTGCCGGCTGGCAGGTCTCGGTCGACGGGCTGATCTACACCTTTTCGCTGCGCGAAAACCTGCGCTGGAGCGACGGCTCGCCGCTGACCGCCGAAGACTTCGTTGCGGGCCTGCGGCGCAGTATCGACCCCGCCACCGGCAACACCTTTGCACAGATGTTGGCCGCCATCGAAAACGCCGAGGCGGTGCTCAAGGACCAGGCGCCATCCTCCGCCCTGGGTGTGAGCGCGCCCGATGCACGCACGGTGCAGATCCGGCTGGCCGCGCCGACGCCCTATCTACTGGGCCTGCTCTCGCATCCCAGCGCTTTTCCGGTGCATCGACCCAGCCTCGACAAGTGGGGCCGCGACTTTGCCCGCCCGGGCCGGCTGATCAGCAATGGGGCTTACACGCTGGCGGACTGGGTGGTGCAGTCGCATGTCGAGCTGCGCCGCAATCCGCACTACTGGAACAACGCCCACACGGTGGTCGAGCGCGTGTTCTACCACCCGAGCGAGGACATCAGCAGCGAGCTGAAACGCTATGCCGCCGACGAGTTCGACACCACCTACGAAATCCCGCTGGTGCAGGCCGCCGCACTCAAGGAGCGCTACGGGGCCGAGCTGCACATCGCACCCTATCGCGGCAGCTATTTCTACGGCTTCAATCTCTCCAGGCCGCCGTTCAAGGATCAGCCCGGCCTGCGGCAGGCCTTGACCATGGCCATTGACCGCGAGGTGATCGTCGGCAAGGTGATGAATGGGGTGGCGTTGCCGGCTTACAGCTATGTGCCCCCCGGTACCTGGAACTACACGCCGCAGGTGCCGGAATGGGCGGCGTGGCCGCGCGAAAGAAAGCTCACCGAGGCACGTCGCCTGTATGCCGAGGCCGGCTATTCGGCCAAGCGTCCGCTGGAGGTGGAGCTGCGCTACAACACCCACGACGACCACAAGCGCATCGCCGTGGTGATGGCGGCGATGTGGAAGCAATGGCTGGGTGTGCGCACACGGCTCATCAACGAGGAGTTCAAGGTTTTCTTGCAGAACCGCAAGCTGCACCAGGTGACCCAGCTGTTCCGCAGTGCCTGGATCAGCGACTACGACGACGCCACCAGCTTTCTCGATCTTCAGACCTCCACCCACGGCCGCAACGACTCGGTCTACCGCAACCCCGCCTACGACGCGCTGATGCGCGAGGCCGCTGCCACCGCCGACATCGCCGCCCGCCGCGCCCTGCTGGAACAGGCGGAACGACTGGTACTCACGGACCTGCCGGTGCTGCCCGTGTATGTCTATGTCTCCAAGCACCTGGTCAAGCCCTGGGTGGCCGGGTGGCAGGACAACGCCTACGACTACCACTACAGCAAGGACTTGCGCGTGCTGGACCATCCGCAGCGGCGGGGCGCGCGATGATCCGCCACGCCCTGCTCAGACTGCTCACCGCGCTGCCGACCCTGCTGGTGCTGGTGACGCTGACGTTCTTCCTGATGCGTCTCGCCCCCGGCGGGCCGTTCGACCGCGAGCGCAGCCTGCCGCCGGAGATCGAAAAGGCGCTGGCGGCCGAGTACCACCTCGACGAGTCGCTGCCGCAGCAGTACGCGCGCTATCTCGCAGGCCTCGTGCGGGGCGATCTCGGCCCCTCGTTCCAGTACGAGGGCTTTCGTGTCAGCGAGCTGATCGCGAAAGGCTTGCCGGTGTCGCTCACCCTGGGCGCGCTGGCCATGTCGCTGGCGCTGTTCGTCGGTGGCGCGATGGGTATCGCGGCCGCGCTCTCGCATCGGCGATGGCCCGATCACGCGCTGATGGGTACGGCGCTCCTGGGGGTGTCGCTGCCGAGCTATGTCGTAGCACCGCTCCTGGTGCTGCTGTTTGCCATCGGGTTGCGCTGGCTGCCGGCGGGCGGCTGGGTGGTGGGGCGCTACAGCGACCTCGTGCTGCCGGTGATCGCCCTGGCACTGCCGCAGGTTTCGGCCATCGCCCGCCTGCTGCGCGGCAGCCTGCTGGAAGTGTTGCAGCAGCCGTACCTGCGCACGGCGCGCGCCAAGGGCCTGTCGCCGCATCGGGTGATCCTGCGGCATGCGATGAAGCCGGCGCTGATGCCGCTGGTCTCCTACCTCGGCCCCGCGACCGCCGGCATCCTCACCGGCTCGGTGGTGGTGGAGCAGATCTTCAATCTGCCGGGCATCGGCCGCTACTTCGTGCAGGGCGCGCTCAACCGCGACTACACGCTGGTGTTGGGTGTGGTGGCGGTCTATGGCGCGATGATCGTGCTGTTCAACTTTCTGGTCGATCTCGCCTACGGCCTGCTCGACCCGCGCATCCGCGCATGAGTGCCGCGCCTGCGCTGTGGCGGCGCTTTGCCGAACACCGTGCGGCGCTGCTGGCGCTGTGTCTGTTGCTGCTGATTGTGGCCGCCCTGTTCATCGGCCCCTGGCTGTCGCCGCATGCAGTCGATTCCATCGATTTCGACGGTGACTGGGCCACGCCGCCGAGCCTCGTCAATGCGCATTGGTTCGGCACCGACAGCCTGGGCCGCGATGTCTTCGTGCGGACCTTGAGCGGCGGGCGCATTTCGCTGCTGGTCGCGTTTGCTGCCACCTGCGTCTCTCTGCTGATCGGGGTGACCTACGGCGCGGTCGCGGGTTACTTCGGCGGGGCGCTGGATGGCTGGATGATGCGTGCGGTGGACATCCTCTACGCGCTGCCCTTTTTGTTTCTGGTGATTTTGCTCATGGTGCTGTTCGGCCGCGATCTCGTACTGGTGTTCGTGGCCATCGGTGCCATCAACTGGCTCGACATGGCACGCGTGGTGCGCGGGCAGGTGCTGGCCTTGAAGCAGCGCGAGTTCGTGATGGCCGCGCACACGCATGGGCTGGGCAGTGCGGCCATCCTGCTGCGGCACATCGTCCCCAACCTGGCGGGCGTGGTGCTGGTGACGGTGACGCTCACCATTCCGCAGGTGATTCTCACCGAGTCCTTTCTCAGCTTTCTCGGTCTGGGCGTGCAGGAGCCGGCGACGAGCTGGGGCACGCTCATCAACGAGGGGGCGCGGGAGATGGAAGGCACGCCCTGGGCGCTGCTGTTTCCGGCGAGCCTCATGGCGCTGACCCTGCTCTGCTTCAACCTGATTGGCGATGCCCTGCGCGATGTGCTCGACCCTCGGGACCAGCCATGAGCAGCCTGCTGGAAGTGCGCGATCTTTCCGTCGCCTATCGAACCCGGCAGGGTCTGCTGCCCGTGCTGCTCCAGCTGAGTTTCTCGCTGTCGGCGGGTCAGACGCTGGGCCTGGTGGGCGAGTCCGGCAGCGGCAAGTCGCAGATCGCACTGGCGCTGATGGGCTTGCTGCCGAAGAACGCGGAAGTGCAGGGCAGCATGCAGTTCGAGCAGCGCGAGCTGCTCGCGCTCCAGCCGGCCGAGCGCCGGGCGCTGCGGGGTGCGCGCATGGGGTTGATCTTTCAGGACCCCATGACCAGCCTGAACCCGCATCTCACGATCGGCCTGCAACTGGCCGAGGTGCTGGAGCAGCATCGCGGAGCAACCCGCCGTGCCGCCTTGGTGGAAGCCGGGCAGATGCTCGATGCGGTGCGCATCCCCGAGGCCACGCGGCGGCTCAAGGCATATCCGCATGAGCTCAGCGGCGGCCAGCGCCAGCGCGTCATGATCGCAATGATGCTGCTGGCCAGGCCCGCGCTGCTGATTGCCGATGAGCCGACAACGGCGCTCGACGTTACCGTGCAGGCCGAAATCCTCAAGCTGCTGGCGGGGCTCAAGCGGGAGATGTCGCTGGCCCTGCTGATGATCTCGCATGACCTGGGCGTGATGACCGATATCGCCGACACCCTGCTGGTGCTCTACGCGGGCCGCGCGATGGAGCAGGGCCCGGCAGGCGAGGTGCTGGCATCGCCACTGCATCCCTACACCCAGGCGCTGCTGGCCTGCCGGCCGCGGCTGGATGCGCCGCTGTACCTGGCCGAAGGCGGGCGGCTGCCGAGCATCGCGGGTGCGCCACCGCGGGCGGGACAGCCGGGGCCTGGCTGCCCGTTTGCACCGCGTTGCGGCGAGGCCGAAAGCGCCTGCCGCAGCAGTCTTCCGCCGCGGCGCGGGCACGGTCACGGCCGTGTCACGGACTGCCATCGCCGTTGAGTTCCCGCGTTTCCACGACGGGGCTGAAGGTAATGGATATTTCTCTTTCGTGACCTGACAACGGGCTGCAATTTCCTGCGTTTTCAGGTTGCCCGGTGACGGAGCGACTGCTACCGTCAGATCGCTCGGTAATCGGTTGCAGAAGCCCGTCCGGAGCCATGAAAACCGAGCGAGCCCGCAGAGACGGGCCGCACTGAGCAGCAGACCATAAAAACATTTCTGAGGAGAAACACATGCGTGCATTGACCGTCTTCGGTGCTGCCTTGCTGCTGGCATTGCCAGGCTTGGCGCAGGCCATCGATTTCAAACTGCCGTTCGGCGAGGACGGTATCGAGGGCGTGCTCAACACCACCACCACCTTCGGCGCGCAGTTCCGCATGCAGGATCGCAGCGCCGATCTGGTGGGCAAGGCCAATCTCAACCCGAGCGTCTGCGGCCGCCAGGGTGAAGGTGGCAACCGCGTGACCACCGGCGTCGGCAATCCGCTGTACCAGTCCTGCCAGGGCCTGTTCCGGGACCAGAGCTACACGGCGGCCCGTCTCAGTGAGGTGCCGGGGCAGTTCTCCAACAACTTCGACGACGGCAACCTCAACTACAACAAGCACGATCTCACCCAGGCGCCGCTCAAGATCACGCAGGACGTCAGCCTGACCCGGGGCGACTTCGGCTTTTTTGCCCGCGTGCTGGCTTTCCACGATTTCGTCAATGACGGTCTCAAGGAATACCACCCCAATCGGCTGACGGCGGACAACGTCGCGCAGTTTGGCTCTGTTGCCACGGCCACGACCAACAACGGCCTGCCGCGTAGCGACTCGGTGAGCTGCGGCAATCGCAATCCGGTACCGGGCCAGCCTTGCGGCCTCGTGTACGGCTCCGGCGGCGTGGTGCGTAACGGCCGCGATTCGGAAACGCGCCGCCAGATCGGCCAGGGTTTTCAGCTGTTGGATGCCGTGGCCTACGGCAAGCTGCCCATCGGCGGCGATCAGGAGCTCACCGTCAAGTTCGGCCGCCAGCTCATCAACTGGGGTGAGTCCACGCTGCTGGTGATCAACTCCATCAACCAGGCGCAGCCGGTCAACGCCAACAACTTCTCGCGCGTGGGTTTTCAGGTGGAAGAGGTGTTCACGCCGCAGACCGCGCTCTACGTCAGTGGTCAACCCATCGAGAACGTCACCTTCGAGACCTTCTACCAGTTCGAATGGTCGCCGGTGGAAATCCCGGCCAAGGGTTCGTATCTGTCGTTCGTGGATCTCGGCACCGACAACGCTGGCAACAGCGTGATTTCGAGCTTCGGCGGCGCAGCGGAAGACCCGGACGGCGTCGGCTTCTTGCAGGACAACTCGCTCTCCGGCCTCACCAACACCTCCCTGCGGGTGGAGCGGCTGCGCGACAACGAGCCCGACAACTTTGGCCTCACCAACCAGTTTGGCGGTGCGCTCAAGTACTACGCCGAGTGGTTGAACAGTGGCACGGAGCTGGGCTTGTACTTCCTCAACTATCACTCCAAGCTCCCGTATGTCAGCGCCTATGCCGCGCTCGACTCCTGCGCGCGCAACTCGCGCAACTCCGTGCAGTTCGTGCGGGATTGCCCGGACATTCCGCTGCTGCACCAGGTCACCGCTGGCCCCAATCGCCCAGAGACGGCCACGAGCGACCCGATCCTGTTCGACACCGCCAAGGTGCAGTTCGAGTACCCCAAGAACCTCAAGATGCTGGGCTTTTCGTTCAACACCACGTTGGGCGAGTTCTCGATTCAGGGCGAGCTGGCCTACCGGCCTGATCTGCCCCTGCAGGTCGATGTCGAAGACCTGGTGTTTGCAGCCTATGGCCCTACGCTGACCCGCTGTCACAACCCCGACATCAGCGCCAGCGCCCCTGACCGCACCGGGCCTTGCGCCGGCACCGGCAATTTCACCGGCACTGCGACCCAGCCGCTACCACCGGAATTTCAGGCGCTGGCGACGCAGTTGCTGCCGGGTGCAGTCGGCGGCATCGGCACCGATCCGAATGGCGTGACCATCGCCTACGGCTCCAGCGACTTCGTTGTAGATGGCAACGACACCCCCGGTGCCTACAACGATACCTTCGACTTGGTGGTCGGCCACGCGCCGGGGTCGGCGCGTGCCTTCCCGTCGTTTGTCACCGCCTACCGTGGCGGGGTGATCGGCGAAAATCCGGGCACCAACCCCAACCTGCCGCTCGACCACCGCAATCCCGGCTACATCCGCGGCTATGAGCAGATGCAGGTCTACCAGCTGAACCTCGGCGCGACCCAGGTGCTCGGCGCCACCGACAATTTCATCGGCGCCGACCAGATCATCAACCTGTTCGAGGTGGGGGCGACCTGGATTCCCGGTCTGCCGTCGCTAGACCAGCTGCAGTTCGAAGCCCCCGGCACCACCACGCATGCCAGTGCCGGTGCCGACGGCTCGGGCGCGGACTACACGGATGCCACGCGGCGCCAGGCCTGCTCGACCAATCCGACCTGCTCGTTCGGGCCCGATGGTCTGCGCTTCAACCCCCATCAGGCCAATCTCGATCTCTACCCGGACAAGCTGAGCTGGGGCTATCGCATCATTACCCTGATCAAATACGAGAGTGTCTTTCCGGGTATTAGCTTCCAGCCCATGATCGTCTGGCAGCACGATGTCAGCGGCACCGCCCCGCAGCCGCTGGACACCAACTTCGTCGAAGGGCGCAAAACCGCCAGCATCAACATCGAGGCGCGCTACAAGTCCGCGCTTTCCATCGTGCCTGGCTACACGTGGTTCACCGGGGGGCGCGATGGTGCGAACCTGCTCAAGGATCGCGACTACGCGCAGGTCTACGTCAAGTATCAGTTCTGAGGGGGGGCTCTCTGTTTCGGGGCCCCTACGGGTGGCGGGCAGCCGGCCGGCGTGGATGAAATCCCCGTGACGACAGCCACACCCCGCCGCTATACTTGATCAGATCAGTTTTAACGTCGGCGCGCGGCTGAAGGCAAGCGCCGTTCCCAGCCCGCTTCAAAGCAATACAGCAAGGACTCCCCATCATGAGCACCGAAGGCGCCAACACGGGTACGAACCCTAACGTTGACACCAGCCGCCGCCGTTTCCTGACACTTGCCGCCTCCGGCATGGGGGTTGTCGGTGGGGCAGCCGTGGTCTGGCCGATCCTCGCGTCGCTCAGGCCCAGCGCCAAGGCGCAGGCCGCTGGTGCGCCGGTCGCAGTCGACCTCGCCACCATCGAACCCGGCCAGAAGTTCTCGACACTCTGGCGCGGTCGCGCCATTTGGGTCGTGCGGCGCACGCCCGAAATGCTGGCGAGCCTCGACAAGGTAAAAGCCGAGCTCACCGACCCGGACAGTGCCTCGGTCGATACCCACGGCGGTCTGCTGCTGCAGCCGGAATACGCCAAGAACGCCACGCGCTCGATCAAGCCCGAGTTTCTGGTGATGATCGGCTCCTGCACTCACCTGGGCTGTATCCCGAGCTTCCGTCCCGAGCACCCGGCCGCTGACATCGCCCCCAATTGGGAGGGCGGCTTCTTCTGCCCCTGCCATGGTTCGCGCTTCGACCTCGCTGGTCGCGTGTTCAAAGGCTCGCCGGCACCGAAGAATCTCGTCGTGCCGCCGCACAAGTACACCAGCGATAGCACCATTCTCGTTGGCGAAGATCAGGCGGCAGCCTAAACAACCTCATTTCCTCGGAGTCCAGAGTCATGGGCATTGTTGCCAACCCCTACAAAACGACCGGCTTCCTCGGCTGGCTCGATGATCGCTTCCCGCTCACCAAGCTGTATCGCGACCATCTTTCGGAATACTACGCGCCGAAGAACTTCAACTTCTGGTACTACTTCGGGTCGCTGGCGCTGCTGATCCTCGTCAACCAGCTCGTCACCGGCATCGTGCTGACCATGCACTACAAACCGGGTGCAGAGACGGCGTTCGACTCGGTCGAGTACATCATGCGCGACGTCGACTGGGGTTGGCTGATCCGCTACATGCACTCCACCGGTGCCTCGGCGTTTTTCGTGGTGGTGTTTTTGCACATGTATCGCGGCCTGCTCTACGGGAGCTACCAGAAACCGCGTGAACTCATCTGGATCTTCGGGTCGCTGATCTTCCTGGTGCTGATGGCCGAGGCGTTCTGTGGCTATGTGTTGCCCTGGGGCAACATGAGCTACTGGGGTGCGCAGGTGATCATCAGCCTGTTCGGCACCATCCCGGTCATCGGTCCGGATATGGTGGTGTGGATTCAGGGCGACTACGTCCCGGGTGATGCCACGCTCAACCGCCTGTTCTCTCTGCACGTCATCGCACTACCGTTCGTCCTCGTCGGCCTCGTGGTTGCCCATCTGATTGCGCTCCACGAAGTCGGCTCCAACAACCCCGACGGTGTCGATATCAAGAAGAAGAAAGATCCGGTCACCCATGTGCCGCTGGACGGCATTGGCTTCCACCCGTATTACACAGTGAAAGACATCGTCGGCGTGGTGGTCTTCCTGATGATCTTCTGCGCCATCATCTTCTGGGCTCCCGAAGGCGGCGGCTATTTCCTTGAAGCCCCCAACTTCACGCCGGCCAACAGCCTTGCCACGCCAGCACACATCACGCCGGCCTGGTACTTCGGCAGCTTCTACGCCATCCTGCGTGCGGTACCGCCCTTGTTCGGTTCGGCCCTGCCGGGTGTGATCGCGATGTTTGGTGCGGTGGCTGTGATCTTCCTCATGCCCTGGCTCGATCGTTCACCGGTCAAGTCCATCCGCTACAAGGGCCCCTACTACAAGACCGCACTGGCCTTGTTCACGGTGGCTTTCATCATGCTCAACTACCTTGGCATGCAGCCGCCGACCGAGCTGGGCACATTGCTGTCGCGGATTGGCATGGGTGTCTATTTCGCTTTCTTTCTGCTCATGCCGTTGTATAGCAAATGGGATTCCTACAAGACCGTACCGGAGCGTGTGACCTATGAAGCCCATTAAGACCGCTGCTGCACTGTTGCTCGGTCTCGTCACGGGCTTGCTGACGGGCCCTGCTGCCCTGGCCAGCGAGAGCGCTGAAAGCCCTTATTTTCGGGTGGATACGGGCAATCTCGCCGGCCTGCAGCGCGGCGCGCGCGATTTCATGTCGTATTGCGCGGGCTGCCATAGCCTCAAATACCTGCGCTACAACCGTGTCGCCCAGGATCTCGGCATTTCGGAAGAACTGCTCAAGACCAACCTGATGTTCACTACCGACAAGCCTGGCGATGTGATCACCAGCGCGATGCCGAAGGAGTCTGCCGATTGGCTGGGTGCGCCGCCGCCGGATCTCTCGCTCACGGCCCGTTCGCGCGGCCCGGCCTGGATCAGCGACTACCTGCAGAGCTTCTACATCGATCCCAAGCGCCCGCTGGGTGTGAACAACACCGTCCTACCCAACGCTTCAATGCCCCACGTGCTGTGGGAGCTGCAGGGCTTGCAGACCAAGGTCGAGCATGCTGCCGGCGGTGAAGGGCACGATGCCAAGCCGGCTGAGCACGGTGCCGGAGGTCACGAGGCCAAGAAGTTCGAACTGGTGCAGCCGGGCAAGTTGTCTCCAGAGGAATACAAGAAGTTCGTGGGCGACCTGACCAATTTCCTGGTTTATGCCGGCGAGCCCTCGCGCAACAAGCGTGTCAGCACCGGCTGGAATGTGCTGATCTTCCTCGCCATTTTCTTCCCGATCGCCTATCTGTTGAAGAAGGAATACTGGAAGGACGTCCATTGATGCGACGCGCGGTGCCATGCTTGAAGCCGTTGTGAGCTGCAGGTTCGATCTCACGTGAGCATGGTCACGCGCCGTTCGCGTTTGGCCACCCTAGGCAAGCCCGCCCCGCAGGCGGGCTTGATGCTGTACGTGGCACCCCATGAGCCCTGGAACGACTGGGCCGCACTCGCGTTCGCCGAGAAGGATGTGGACGACGCCCGCTGCGAGCGGATAGACCCCTCCCGTCCCAACGAAGATCTGCTCGTCATCAACCCCGAGCTGCGTCTGCCTGCCTTGGCGGACCGCGAACTGCTGCTGACCGGCGCGCGCGTGGTCGTGGAGTATCTCGACGAGCGCTACCCGCATCCGCGCCTGATGCCGCAGGATCCTGCCGGCCGCGCGAAGGTGCGCATGGTGCTGGAGCAGTTCGCAACCGAACTGTTCCCGGTGCTGCAAGACGCGCTGTCCACCAAGAGTGCCAAGGCCAAGTCTCCCATCGCGCAGCAGGTGCTTAGCTCAGCTCGCTGGTTCAATGGCAAGGGCTACTTCATGGGCGTGGAATACACCCGCGCCGATCTTGCCTGGGCGGTCTGGTTCAAAGGGGTGCAGTCGCTTGGTCTGAAGCTGCCGGACAACGCCATGGCCTATCGCAACAAGCTTGCAACGCGACCGGTCATCGCGGCCTACTTCAAGGCGGATTGACATGGCGCGCACGCACAAGTCACGACGGCCGTATCTGATCCGCGCGATCTACGAATGGTGCGTGGACAATGGCCACACGCCGCATCTGCTGGTGGCCGCGGATTATCCTGGCGTATCGGTTCCGCTCCAGTTCGTGCAGGAGGGGCGCATCACGCTCAATCTGTCACCCATGGCGGTGCAGACCCTCAATATCGAAGACGACCCCATCTGGTTCTCCGCCCGCTTTTCGGGCCGCCCCTTCGATGTGATCGTGCCCTGCGGCGCGGTGCTCGCGATCTTTGCCCGCGAAAACGGCGAAGGTCTGGTCTTCGGCGAGGTCGAGCCGCCG